>Ga0272441_10001584_pt1 | contig 48293 bp, 76 predicted proteins | sample SSMProp6N_FD_193582 | JGI IMG/M metagenome (GOLD analysis project Ga0272441, IMG submission 193582) | Marine sediment archaeal communities from Little Sippewissett salt marsh, Falmouth, MA, United States - SSM-Prop-6N | ecosystem: Environmental > Aquatic > Marine > Wetlands > Sediment ... | reverse complement strand
GGGTGGGACTAGGGGTGGGCGCGCGTGCGCGGTGTTACAACCAATGTCACCGAAACAGTCGTTATGGTATGGGCGTCAGTGCATACCACGGCGAACCCCAAACCAGGCGAATTGACGATTGCCACAGGGGCCTATATTAGCGTGTTTGACGATTACCGCATCTGGTCCAAATTGCCCTATATTGACGGATCGTATATCGGGTATTGGGACGGGTCAAACGCGGCGGGCGGCACAACGTGGAAACAATTCCCCATTGCCAACGCGGGCGGCGCAAGGGTGAAATTTGAAACCGGCGGCGCGGCATCGTTTGACCTTGACGGCGCGGACAGCGCGGCAATGTGGGATGAGGGGTATCTTGGGCAACTTACAGCATACAATACGCCTACGGCGATCAGTGCGTCCAGCGAGAACGGCGCTAACGTCGATGACAATGCGTTCGATGGTGACAGTGGTACATATTGGGAAGCTACCAGTTCGGCGGCTGAAACTATACAATGGACTGCCGCAAACCAGTCTTTGCGCCGCATCTCGATTACAGCTGAGTCGTCAGCGGGAGCACCACAGTCCTTTAACATCCAACGCTACAACACTTACTATGGGTGGGTCACGATCAACAAGGTGACAGGCGAAACGGGATGGAGCATCGGCGAAAATCGCTCATTCTTCTGCGATTGTTACTACCCTGATGTCGGCTCATGGCAGGCTTATCGGCTATCTATTGGCAGCTCAAACGGGGGCAATATTGCCATCCGTGAAATTGCAATGCACAACGAGGATCGTGTTACGACCAGCCCTTACACATGGTCTATTGCCAGTGCAACCTATACCACCGGCAGCAATACCAGTGAAGCGCCTACCGTATCTTTGCCGATTGGTTTCCGTTACGCTGAACTAAGTGTAGAAGATGCTGCAAGCACGTATACAGGCGAAACGCATACGCCCATCCTTGTGTCGGTCAAAGACCCGTCAAACAATACCATTGACCTGAGCGGCGCTACTGCTACCAGCAGCACGGGCACAGACCCCGAAGACGCCATAGATGGCAATACGGGCACCGCGTGGACTGGAGCCAATGGCGTTACGTCGGGCTGGCTCAAGGTCGACATGAGCGCAGGCAACACCGCGCGCATATCAGAGTATCGCCTTTCAGCATACGGCGTTACGGGAGCGCCTGACGACTGGATACTAGAAGGATCAGACGACGACGCCACGTATTATCTCATTGACAAACGCGAAAGCCAGTCATTTAGCGTGGCGGGCGTTGAAACACAAACATTTACGCTGTATAACGCGGTGCATGAATATCGCTACTATAAGCTGACCATCAATTCGTTACAGGCGGGTACGCGCATACAGTTGTATGAATTTGCGCCGCATTTTGACGAAACACCATATGCCCCGATCACACTGTTCAATGTAACTGAACAACGACACGGGCAGCAGGGGCAACGTATGACGCTTGATGTGCTAGAAAACATTAGTTACGAGGACTATCCCCCTGGCACGCTGGCGTTGTATTGGGAAGAAGAAACTATGCCTGCCGCATATTATCAGGCGGTAACATTGGTGAATGAGGCCGCATTACTCGCGCATTGGCCGCTGTGGGATGTTTCGGGGGCATCTGTAGCGGAAGACTTGAGCGCCAACGGATATGATGGCACGCCAACTGCCGTTACATTTGGGTCGTCCACGGGCATGGGCGACGGAAATACTAGTGCATCGTTTAACGGCGCTGCCAGTTATATTGATTACCATAGTGCGGGGCTAGAATCTGATTTTGATGCGGATACAGGCACCCTAAGCACATGGGTCTATATTGAGGCGGGCGTATGGGTTGACAGCACTTCGCGTCGCATTGCAGAAATTCGCGTTGATACCAATAATCGCATAGCGATCTCGAAGGGCGCAACGAATTATACCATTGTAGGCACATACTATGGGGGCGGGACTCCCGTTAGCGTTAGCGCCACGTTGGACGCTACTACACGCGCAAATTTTGCCAACGTTTTGCTGACATGGAATACCGGCACGGATACATTGGCGCTGTATATTAATGGTGTGCTTATTGACTCGGCTAGTTCTTTAGGTACATGGGCTGGCACGCCGGGCAATATCTACATTGGCGCATACAACAGCACGCCGCTAAACCCGTTTGAGGGTGACATAGCCCACGTTGCATTATATGATGAGGTGCTAAGTCAGTTTTACATTTCACAGTTAGCCACGGCCACGCCGACCATATCAAAGACGGAATCGCTCAGCGCGGCAGGTCCCGACGGGCATACTAAGATGTGGGGCTGGTTAGATATTGCCCGCGAACAGATACGCGGACGCGATACAGGGCGAGAAGCCAGTACACGGATTACGGTATTGGATGCAGCGGGGCGGCTGGCACAGTTGCCGGGATTCCCATTTGTGATTGAACACGACAATACCGGCACGCTGCCCGCGTACTACAACCAGATGGCGGGGGCTTGTATAGACCGCTTGATTTATCTACTAGGGCGTTGGTGCAGTAGCGCTGCCGAAGTAACCGATTTTATCATCTCCGGATCGCTTAGCTTATGGGTATTTCCGATTCTCGAAGTGAGTGGTGCTGACTTGTGGGAGATGATGCGCGGACGTGCAGAAGCGGCTGAGATGCGGTTAGGTATCACGAAGCACGGCGCGATCAAATGGCAACCAGACTTTCAAATGCTCGATTTTTCGGTGCTTTCTACGTTGCCGGATGCGACAATAGACATTGACAGCGCTGATTGGCTAGATATTCGTTACACCAACACGCCTACACCGCGCCTGCATTGGGGGTGGGCGGCAGCAGTACAGACTGCATGGGAAGACCCTGCTAGCGCGTCCGTTACTGCATATAGGTGTGTTACACCGGGGGATGCGCCGGGGCAAGGTCTGCGGAGTGCAGAACAAAATGAGATGTTGGTCACAGGGCAATCTAATCTGAATAAACGCGCGGGGCAATTATACGCCTATGAGAACGCACCATTTTCGCGCTTTACGGTTGAATTAGCACACGCGGCAGATACCGGACTTGACCCCGGCGATATGCAGTATATCGCGGTAACTATATCCTCTGAGGAAGCGGCACGGCGTGGCCTAACATGGACCAGCGAGAAAATGTGGCTATATGAACTCGAATATCGTCATCTGCCAGGCAATGTAAAAGAAGTGCGCATCCAGCTTGAAGATTATATCGACGGTGGGCTAGGAGACGCTATATCCTAATGGCATATCAATCGGGCGATTTGAGGAAAGCGCTACGCAAAGCAATGCGGCGCATTGAATTTGATGATCTTGTGCCCGCGCTGATGGGCAAGCGCACGGGTGCTGCGACGTGGGTAAACGATGTTGACGGTGATCGTGGGCTAAAATATGCCAGGGTGATACAGGGGAATGCGCCAATTACAGTGATACAATGTATCAACGAGGCTGGCGTGTCGGACGCGAGTGTAGGCACAGGCGAAATCCCGATATGGGTGCGACAAGTTGAGGGCGCGCGCTGGGCCATCGTTAAGGAGCGTTTCGATAAATGATGCGCAAAGCGTTATGTGTATCGTTATTTATAATGGCGTTGGTATGGTATGCGCTGCCCGCAGCAGCAGATAGCGGCGATGCTATGCGGGTTTACATTCCGCGTATCGGGCTTGATGCTCCGGTTGGCGAATGCGCGCTCGTGGATGGCTACCATACCATGGGTGACGGGGTGTGCCACCTCGAAGGCACCGCCGATATAGATGATGTATGGGCGCGCGTGGTGCTGGCAGGGCATACACCGGGAGTGTTTAGCGATCTGGTGTATGTGCGTGAAGGCGATCAGATCATGCTATGGAATAGCGGCGCGGTGGAGATTTACCGCGTGGTGCTGATTGCCGTGACCACGGTAGATGATACGCGGTGGTTATACCCAACCGAACAAGAGACATTGACGCTGATCACCTGCGCAGGTGACAGGCGCTTGATCATACACGCAGCGAGGGAACAATAACATGGGAACAGGACTAGCGGTGCTTGGCGTGCCTAGTGTGTTGGGCGGGGGCGGGGGATGGACGCCCTCCGATTTAGAGACTACTCAATTATGGTCAAGGTCGGATTTAGGCGCGTACACTGACGCGGGTAAAACTACAGCCGCCGGGGATAGCGATTTTGTGTATACCTGGGTAGACCAAATCAGCGGGCGTGATTTTGTGCAGGCGACAGAAGCTAACCGCTTCACGTATGTAACCAATGCAATTAATGGCAGACCTGCTATGAGTGCCAACGCAACCCACTTCGCGTCTAGCACCTATGCTCACGCCAGCGGATATACTGCTGTGTATATCGTGCAGACTGCGGACGGTGGGAATAATAAATACTTGGCAGGCGAAACCGCCAATACAGATAACTATTTGTATGTGCTGGCGACCGAAACTATTCGGATGGGGACTAATCTAATCGTGGCATCGGGTGCTGGCGATTTTCCGCTGAGCGTCCCCGTGTGTTTGCTGGCGGAGTTTAACGGCGCAAGCTCGCGGCTAGAAGTGAACGGGCTAGAAGTGGCAAGCGGGAACGCGGGAACGCTAGCATTAGACGGTTTGACGGTGGGACGCACTAATGGGGTTGGTAACGGTTGGATCGGTTATATTGGCGAAGTAATATATATTGATGGCATACTGAGCGCGGAAGACCGTGCGCAGCTTGAAACCTATTTAGCGGGGCTGTGGGGCATAACTTTTTCGTAGCCCCGTCCGGCTCTAGTCCCTGGTATGTTTCACCATAGGAGGGATCATGGTCGCGGCGGGGACAATAAACGATCCGTTTGACATAAAAACCGCATTTTCGCGGAATTATAAATACGTCATCAGCCCTGGGGATACAGTGTACCTACGAGGCGGCATATATACGCCGGGCGATCTAGAATGTTTTTTAGTTGGCGAGGCAGAAAACCCGATCGCTATTCGGAATTATCCCGGTGAGATTGCGAAAATTGATGCAGCGCTTGTGATTTCTGCACCATATACAACATGGATGTCCGAGGATTATGGCTTGCACGTCGTCGGTACGTCCGAGGTACGAGAAACAGATACCCCCGGCAGCGCGATTCCGTCCGATATGCCGGGACATGGCGGTATTTCCATTGCCGCGCCCGGTGTTAAATTAATAAATATTGTAATTCATAACGTGTTGAATAATGCGATCAATTGGTTCAATATGCCGGGTGAAATTTATGGGTGTGTGATTTATCACAACGGAAGAATCGCGCCGGATCGGTGGCACGGACCGGGGATTTATACGCATTATGACGGTGCAACAGTCAATACAATTAAAAACTGCGTGATCGTGGATTCCTTTCGGTACGGGCTGCAATTGGTTTCGGCAGGAAGTAATGAAGTCTGGAACTATGATATTGAGGACACAGTGGTGATAGGATCGGGTGTAACCCTATCTTCTCAAGCAGAGTATCCGGCAGTAGATAATGTTGTATTTACTCGCTTGCATACGTATAATTGCCGCCCGTTTTTTGGGGTCAGCTACGGCAATCAAGGTAATGCTGTAGTGCTGCAAGATTCGATAATTAATTTTAGACGAGCATTCGACGCCTATAATCTAGACGATCTTCATGTTGTTGATAATCGTTTTAGTGGTGCATCGTATGACATTACTAACTGCCCGGATGCAGTGGTATTGGGAAATGTGTGGGGGTCGCTGTCCGGCACAGATATTAATTTTGTGCCAAACGCACACGCGCCGAACTGGGCCACACTTACCGCGCATCTGTGGGACGGTGGCGAAACTGTCAACGTAGACATATCTGCCTGGGCTAGTAATGGCGATACGGTGCGGGTGCATAATGTATTGTTGTTGCGCGAAGAATATATAACTCGTACTGTGTCGGAAGGTAGTATTACCGTACCGTTGGCCGGGTGGACAACCCCGCCACCGTTGGGGCTGGCGGGCATAATAACCAATGCATACCCTGGTGATTTTGGGTGCTGGTTACTCGAAAAGATATAACAAACCCCCAACGCGCGCAACTGTACGGGCCACGCGCGAGGGGGCTAACCGAATTATAACCGACTTGGCCCCGCTGATCAAAGGAGCAGCGGCCTATGGACACAGCAATACAATTAGCAGAGGCAATTTTCAGCGAAGGCGGCTTAATGGCGCTGCTGGTCGTATTGCTGCTGCTTATTCTCGCTGGAATGGTATATACACTCTTTATCGTAGCGCGCAAGGACGACAAGAACGACGCCACGATCAACGCATTGGCGACGTCTATTGCGGGCTTCTTGGAAGGGCTGAGAGAAATCTCAGAGACTAGCGCAGAGGTGGGGAAAAACCTTGAGAGCGTCGCCAGGCTGTTGACCGACCATGATACCAAGGTCGCCACAACGCTAGACGATGCGGTTGAGACGCTAGACAAAGCGGTGGAGGCGATGCGCGAATCGGTGGATACGCGCACCAGACAGTTGGGGGAAATCCCCCAAAGGGTGAAATACGAAATGGTGGAACATCTCGAAGGGCTACCGGAGGCTGTAGAAAAAGCGTTAGCCCCACGCTGGGAACAGTTGCTAAAGGATGCGGAAGCGCGGCTAATCGAATACATCAAAAACACAACCGGCAGCATTCCGACAGATACATCCAAGCTAGTATGTGAAGCTATGGAAACGCTCAAGGATAGTATTGCTGCGTCAATTAACGAGATGATTGCAGACGCTATCGCTAAAACATCAGGTGACATCAAGGCAGACGGGGCGGACGTTTCGCCCACAGCCAACGAGAACAAAGACAAAACTGTACAGGAGAGCAAATAATGGAAAACCCTGAAATGATTCAGGACATGGCGTATATTATCGTCAAGCTGTTGCTTGGTGGTGCCGTGTTCTACAGTTCACGCATTACGTTCGTGCAACTTCGCGCCCTCATTATCGAAATCGTTGCGCCATTGCTGCGCATCGTGTTCAACGAAAAAGCACTGTTGACGCTGGCGATCAAGCGGCTCGGTATCAACCTTGATACCGATAAACTTGACAAGGCCGCAGAAATTGTTGCTGATGCGCTGGAACGCTACGCTAACGAAGCCGTGCCACTCGCCGAGCGTGACGATGCGTAAACTCGCAGCGCTGATCATCCTGGCGCTACTACTCACCGCGTGCGGCGCGGAGTTCCGCGTGGAGGTCGACGGCACTATGCATGCCGTGCGCATATTTCCGCCCGCCAGCACCACGCCCGGAGCGCCACCGACGACGGCGACGGATACGCCGCCCCCAGCGTCCGCGACGGGAACGCCCGCGTGGGTAACGCCCACCGTTGAGGTGCTGCCCACGGGTACGGCGATTAATACACCTGTGGCAACCCCGCCGCGCCCCGTGTGTGAGGTGGGCATTGCTGCCAGTACGCTTAATGTGCGGCCCGCCCCCGGTGACTTTTCACGGATTATCACGCAGGTGCATAACCCAGCGCGTTATCCGGTGCTAGATGTGCAGTGGGTTGGTAACGATGAATGGGCGTTGATTAGCGTAGGGTGGGTTGCGGTGGTGTATCAAGGCGTGACTTATGCGTCTTATCCAGATGTTGATCTATGTCTTGAGATACGCTTTCCCCCGCCGCCGCTGGTAGTAGGTATTCGCACGGTTCCGGGCGCGGGTGATTTTGAAAGCATGTATCCGATTCTGCAAAGCAAGGGGCTGGGCTATGGCGTCAGTCCCTATGGCGCGTTAAGCTACTGCGTATCAGCGTTACAGCAAGACGGGACGTGTGTACTGCGCACAGGATCGCCAGATTGCCCGCCATGCAGCGTTTTAGACGACCCGCGTGCGTGTGCTCGTGATTTCATGCAAAACGCCTCTAGCGCCGCCCTAGTGCTTGCTGGGGCACAAAATGCGTATATTGAACCAACCAACGAATGCAGCGGCACGCCAGCCACCGCACAAAGTATGGCATGGTGGTCTGAATTCTATCTTGAGTACATCGAACAGGCGGCGGCACGCGGTTGGCCCCCGTTGGCTATTCCAGGCTTCCCCCCTGGGCATGGTGACGCCGCATTATTCAACGCATGGCATCCGATGTTGGAAAAGTTGCGGGATAATGGGGGATTATTCAGCATGCACGCATACACATTCAACAGCCGCGCGGACCTTTGCCCGTTCGATGAGTGGGAGAGCTATAGGCACGTACACAACCACGCATTGATGCTGGCAGCGGGGTATGAGATTCCTATAGCAATTACCGAGGCTGCACGGTGGTCTGGCAATGCCCCGGTAAGTGTAGATGACTTTGTATGCTGGATTGAAGCGAACCGCAACTACGATTGGCTGCATAGTGTATGGCTTTGGGTAGGTGGTGCGCATCCTGTATGGCCTCTTGCCAACCTCGACCCATACTACGAGATTATCGCCAACGGGTTACAATAGTCGCCCGTTCCATTCGTGCGGCATTTTGTTGTGCTTAGACATGTTGCAAGCCGGACAGGATAAAACCAGATTAGATGGGGAATCACTCCCGCCTCTGCTTATTGGAATCCGGTGATCGACATGAACGCCCGTTTGTGATAAATCAACTCCGCAATACCAGCATTTATTGTTTTGCTGTATACGCATTGTCTTAATATCATCTTTAGTATGGGAACCGTCCGCCGACAGCTTTCTTGCTCTGCGACGATGTTCCTGTATCAATTTATTTTTTCTGTGCCTTTCTTTATTGTTGGCAATCCATTTTTTTCTCTGTGCACGAGCCTTTTCCTTATTGTTTTCTCTCCATCTCCGACCACGCTCCTTAGCTTTTTCTTTAGCGCGTTTTGTATTTTCATATCGCTTTTGATACTTACGGATTTTTTCTTTGTTGTTCTTTCTGTATTCTCGTGCACGCTCCGCATATCTAGCCTTATTCTTTATGCGTTCTTTTCGCTTTATTTCTTTATTGCGCTCAGGGTTGTTTTCGCGCCATCTTTTTACTGATAGCCTTTTTTCTTCAGGGTGTTCTTTGCGCCACTTGCGCTGATATTCCCGACTATACTTATTTCTACACTCACGGCATTGATTATGTTTTGGTCTGAAATATTCGGGAGTGTTCGGCTTTACTGTACCGCACTTGGAACACTTTTTGAAACCGGGGAGGGGTTGGGGTATACTATCCATAGGTGACTGCTCCCATTGTACACATAGGTCATCTCACGCCCCCGGCTGTACCACCAGCGCGGGGGCTTCTTTTGAGGTAGGGTAATTATACCGTAGAAGCCCCGGTTGCGCTAAATACCGATTCGATTACGCTATTTGCGCGCCGCCATCGTCACGGGTTGGACGCTGCGGCTCATATGTTTTTTCGACTTGGCGTTCGAGGGTATCTATATAATCTAGCAATGTAACTGCCTCGTGTTCATCAATAGTCTGCCATTTGAAACTAGGTTCCTCTACGATGATGCGCAGTTTCTTCATTGCTCGTTTTAGTGTGTCGTTGTTCATGCTCTCAACCTTTCGGGGCGGGGTGATCCCGCCTATACGTTACCCAATCAATCCCGCCGCACAGCGGGGTGTACGCCCTGCGCGCACCACCCCGCGTGTACCAGCGCGCGCACGCGTTCAGTCATCCGCCTGCGCCGTGTAGTACGCCAGCGCTAGACGGGAGAGTGCTTCGGCGGGGGTTGCGCCGTTGCCCGTGTGCTTCTGGATGTCTTTGCGCGGATAGTACAACCGCGCCATATATTCTATAGCGCCATCACCGCCCCACACGCGGCCATCGAATTTGCCAATAGTTACATACATGTCTGGAATATCCAAGCACAGCGCCAGCGCGGCGTCAGTGTCGCGCGGCCAGTCAGGAACCACGTTTTTTAACATCCAGTAGGCCCACGCACTATCGTTCGATGTGCAATAGGACGCGTTCACATAGGCGACAACCTTGCCATTTAACTGCAATTCGCGCCGATTATATTTTACACAATGCACTGCTTGATAGAACAGCTGCGCCAGTTCCAGCCGCAGCGCGTCCAGCATCGCCTTGCGTTCCGGTGTCTCAGTCATGCGTCGTCCCTCCACCAGCTCGGACGCGGTCCACCGCGCCGCCACATCACCACATCGTACCCCAGCGCCAGCGCGAGCACGCCGCCCACGAACGCGGGGGCAACGCACAGCATGGCTAGACAGTAGGCGATCATCGTTTCACCTCGAATTCCAGCACCCACACGCTGGGGCTATCTGCCCACCGAAGACCCTTGCGCGTGTTGATGCTGTCCCATAGTTCAGCGTACCATTTTACCGGGTCGAACCATTCTAGCCCTGGCGCATAATTGTGATTGGGGCACCCTTCCGCCATCGCGTCTGTCTCGCTGATGTTCTGCAACGGTTCGCAGCGGATCGCAGTGATGACGATGCGCAGGGGGCGCGGAGTGCCAAGCAGAGTCTTAGTAAAAAGCTGTTCTCCCCACGCGCCCGACGTCGGTTCCCACCCCACGCCCGGTTTTCCGCGCCCTGGCGATACTGCGTAATCGCGCCCGACTTGCCACTTGAGGCGCCCTGATGGCGTAAAGACTTTTGTGATCATCGACGTCGGCGCTTGAGGATTATATGCGGCGCGTCCATCTGTGACGTGTTCGATAGTTGAGCCTAGATAGCGAAATGCATAGGCTTCACCCGGCTTAACTACACGCCGCGTTTGTGTTTTCGTGCCGTCGATAATTTCCTGAATCTGTTTGAAATACATCACTCACCATCCTCGTCCATATCACCGCGCATACACGTCTGGAACAGCGGCTCGTGCCCGCATCCCGGCAGATACACCGGCTGAGTATCCTCATCACACGGCGCTGGTTCCACATCCGTAAACATCACCCGCCGCGTGGGCAGGTGCACGCCATGCATCACCGCATCCACCGCCGCGCGGATAACCGCGCAGTCTTCGCAATAGTCGCCGTTTGTGGCTTCCGCGCCACATGTTTTACATTTAGCCATCTCACTCACTCCCTATTGTGTTTGATTCGAATAACCGCGCCAGCGCGGGCACATCCGCCGCGTTAAGCGCATCCAAATAGTGCTGTTTCACCGCCAGCGTGATGCACACCGCTGGCAGCCCGTACCATCCACACCCGTACACGGTCATCAAGCGCGAATGACGTTTGTTGCCATCCGCGAACGGGTGCATTTGCCACTGCGTGAAGTGGAGCCGCGCCAGCGTTAGCCACGGGTCGCGCGTATCGCTCAGCGCCTCGGCCCACTCGCGCATAAACGCCCCAGCGCGTTGCGGCAAAGTCCGGTAGTTGTGCGGTGCGAAGGATTCGCCCATGTGCATTGACACCGGGTTCGCTTCCCGCAACGTACCGCCGCAGGGTAAAATCGCGCCATGCCACTTGAGGAAATGATAAATTGTTACGGGTTTCTGCGCCGTGCCCAGCGTGTACGCTTCGTGCAATGCGTCCCGGTGCAACTCCCAGCGGTCCCACGCTGCGCCCTCTAATTGCCCTGAATGAAACGCTACAACGCCCATCGTAAAGCTAAGCCTCTCTAGTCTCACGCGCCCCACCTGCGCGCGCACGGGGGTACGCTGCGGTGCTCTGCTATAGCGCCGCCGACCACCTGCTACTGTTGTGTACATGCTCCCGTGCGTCATCGTGTGTACTCTTTCGCTGCTACTCGTTTTGTTCGGTCTGGGCAAATTCATATGTCGCCCAAAAGATGTCCGGCTTGCACGGGTAGTATTCGCCCTTGACGCCGCGAATGATGTAGTCGCCCACATCGGCGCGCATATTGCCCTCAAGCGTGATAATCACAACCTCATTGCCTTCAAGTTGCACATCACCACCCACCCACTTTGCAATCTCTGCGGCATTTTCGGGCGTCAATTGCATAGCCTGAATAGTAACAGGTTTCTTGCGGTAATTCTTGGCTTCCATCATTTCACCTCGTTATAGTTATTTGTGTAAGGTCACGCTGGCGGCTTCACATTGCTGCACGGGCTGCCATCCCGTGCCACCCGCCCCGCGATGCGGCTTGGGCGGTGACTGTTGCGGCGTCTCCTGTGGTGCAATGCCGCCGCCAGCGCGTATCGTGTTACTCGGTCGGTGCGAATAATGGCAACTGCGGGTTCAGCTTGTACGCTAAGCCGCGCTTCGTAAGCCATTCGGGCGGACCACCCCATGAGAGGGGGAGATAGCCACCGGGATACCATGACGTTTGAATGTGCAGGTGGCATCGCTGGCAACACACCAGCAGGTTAGTCCAGTCACAATGGGCGGGATTGCCATCAATGTGATGTACAGTTAAGATCACGGGCTTTCCATCGGCGTTGGTTTCGGTGATAGCCTTAGTCGTCCCGATGGCAAATAACATACCGCAGTGCTCACAGGTCCAATGTGCGCGGTCATACATAGCCCGCTGAATTGTGCCATCTTCCCACTCTGGCGGGTATTTGTTCGCCATCGTTACCCCTCGTTCACGTCTTGATATACTGTGCCGCATGAATTGCAACGCCACATTTTGCCCTGTGTGCTGCGTGGGTCGTAGATCGTGCTGCCGCAGGTGCAGACGTAGTTACGTCCGCGCCAGTAGCCCGTAGCAAGGCGTTCGTATTCTGATGGTGCTGCATCCTCTAGCGCCTTGCACTGAGCCGCGTACATATCGCGGTCTTTCAACGCGGCGTGAAGTTGCTCGCGTGTGGCATCGAGTGCGGTGGCACGCTGGACCATCGTCTGCACTGCATCTACAATCTCGTATGTTTGACCGCCCGCAAATAGCGGGTACTGCTCTAACTCAGCAACGACTTTGCGCAACCCGCCACGCCAAAAGTTTTCATTGTCGCGGTGTTGCTTTGCGATACGAATCAGCGCATACTGGCGCTTGCGTGCCACGCGGTGCTGTTCTGCTTTCTCGTCGCGGTCTTCTGTGGCTGCCACGAGCGCGGCGCGCATGGCGTCGCGGGTGCGGACCAGCTCATCGCGCTCGGCTTCGAGTGCGTCACGTTCGGCTTCCGCTGTCATAGCAGCTTGAGCAATGGCGCGAACGTGCTCGTGCATTTTTGCGCCCGGTTCACGCCAGCGCATAAAACCATCTAAGACGTCAGCAATATCTGTTAACACTTTGCGCATGTGTGCCTCTGCACTGCGCGCAACCCAGCGCCCATGCCAAAATCGGCGCGCAGCATGTGACCAAATAGCCAATGTTTTCTGTGTCTTGTCGCGCTCGGTGATGCCACTCTCTGCAACATGCTGAGCCAGCGCGCGCACCTGCTCATCCGTGAGCGAACACCCCGCCCCGGTAGCGGCGGCGATGTCGATGGCGTCTAGCGCGTGTGTGATGTGCTTATCCATGTTACGCCTCGCTCTCGTTGGCTTGAATGTAGTCTTCCACCATTGCCCATACTTCGAGCGTCACAAAATGTCTGTTGTATATCTCTGACCAGCTCATATCTCGCCACGTTTCTGGCGCGAAGCCGTTTTCTGCGTGGGTGTTCAACCCCGCACGGTTAATCGCCTTGCGGATGCGGTTGGCAGCGTGTTTCTTGTGGTCTGCCATGCTATTCGTCGCCATATGCAACGCCATCGCTTCGCATTTTGCGCTGTTGAATACATCGGGGTCATCCACATACGGGTCTTGCGTACCATCGCGTGGGCCAAGATATGTGTCGAGTTCTGACACTTCCGGTTGCATCTCGCCCGCGTCCTGCGCCGCGTCAACCATCTGTCGCTTGGTCTGCGGTGTAACGTCGACAATCTCACCCGTATCACCATCCACAATAACCGGAAGGTCAACGTCGATAATCTCGCCAGCGTAGCCGGGGAAGTCTTCAACGTCCTGCGTAAAATAGGTGCTCGCCCCGGTAGCAACCAGCACAGCGGCAACCAGCGCGCGCTTCTGAGCCATCTTGTCTATCGTATTAACCAGCGTGAACACTTCATCGTTGGGCACCTTGCCTTCTGACTGGCTTGTGATACGTTCATCGTCCGGCGCAAACTTGGCATTGCACCCGCCTGCTTTCGTGTGGCAGTACCAACCGCGCTGGTTCTGCGGCTTATTCTCAGGGTAACGACTGCGCTTGATGGCTGCCGCGCCACATTCGGGGCAGGTGCGTTCTTGCTTGCGCCAGCGGTATTTGTCTTCCATGCTGTTGCAGGAACCCAGCCCAGCGCCCCAAATTTCACCCGTTTCGCGGTGGCGCAATTTGCACTCATAACGGTAGTGGAACACGGGTGCATCACCATCCCAGCGTTCGACACAACCGCGATCAATGAAGTCGGGCCACAGTTTGAAACGTGCCAAGATAATTTCCGCGCCCGGTTTCAGTAGCGTAGGCTTGCCGCTGCCCTTGAATGGCTCGCCATAGTGCAAGCCCACCTGAAACATGTGATCGCGCAATTGCATCAATGCGGCGTTGCGCTGCACAACTACATTATGCTGTTCTGGTTCATACGGGGTAATGTCGTTGCTCATATCATCCTCACTTCCCGCGCATATGCGCGTCTTCCAGGTTAAGTATCTGCGCCCGCAATACCAATGACCGTGTCACCAGACGTTGCAGGCGGTCGTTTTTCTGTGGTAGGTCATAGCGCGGGTTGCGCAGGTGGTAGTCATCGGTGCGCACAACTCCGCCCGCCGCGTGCGCGCTCGGTTCCGCCACCGCGTCCGCGATGGTGTCGCCGTACTCGCGCATCATCAGCGTGTGGAGTTGCAACTCCCAGGGCCATATGTTGCAGGTGTCAGCGGTGCGGCTCATAGCTATGCCTCGTAGTAGGCTTCTGCACGCCATATCTGCGCTTGCACCGTGCGCGGATTGGTGGTGCTGTACCGATACGCTGACCAGTTCATGTGCTGCGCCTGCTTGCGTTCGCGTTCGCGCTGCAAGTCGCGCTTTTCCTGTTCAGTGAGCAGTGGGTTATCGTCTACAGTGTAATGGCTCATGCGTTTTTCTCCGCTTCCAACTCTGCGATGCGTTCCCGCGCCGCTTCTAACTCTGCCGTCAACTCATCAATCTCCTGGCGCTGACTGTCTGCTACTTGCCGCTGCCAGTTCAGGTCGCGCTTGACCGTGTCGAGTTCGTCCATGACCAGCGCGTACATTTCCTGCGTGGTGCGCGTAAAGGTGATCGTCATGGCTACAGTCTCCCATCAAACAAACCATCAAGATACGGAAATTTGTGTACAATCTCAGCCAATTGACGAATCCCGCACTCGCCCGTGAAAATTGCCGCGTCAATCTCAGCAACCATCAATGCAGTGCGCTGCTGCTGCAATTCATCAAGCACGCTGTCAGCGCGGTGAACCAGTCCGGTCCGCCCCTTTGCCACGTCATTAGCGCGCGTTTCTTGTGCACCATCGATCTGGCGTTGGTGTGTCTTGTGGATGCGGTCTAGCGCGAAGTCAAGATAAACGTTGGTGTTCATGGTGGTTATCCTCTGTTACTTAGCGAGCCGGTAGAATGTTCCGTCTTTGCGCACCGTGCCATCCTTCACCAACTGCGTCACCGCGCGTGACATCTCGCGGTTGGGCACTGCGCTGGAAGCGAGTATCTCGTGAATGTTCAGCCAGCGCCGATGGCGGCGGAATAGCGCGAGTGCGGTGCTGCGTGCGTCGTTCATCGTGTGTGCCTCCGGGGGCGGTTGCCCGCCCCTGTATGTGTGCGGTTAGCTGGTGAGTGCGCGCAGTGTAGCGTCATATGATGCGCGTGCTTTTTCTTCTATCGTGTAAAACCGCCGCCACGCGAGGCGGATAACTGTACTGCACGGTTTCGGATCGGCTTCAACAATTGCGCGACATTGTTCACGCGCCGGTTCAACAGTCTGATCATAAATGATTCTTGCAACTTTGCGGTTCATGTGCTCGTCTCCGTGTGCTGTGTTTTTTACTGTAGATACAGTATAAGCTATTTTGCTGCGCGTGTCAAGTAACTTGTCGCGTATTCATCGAATTGCTTGACGCGACTACAAAAATACTATACTATAGAATATGTAGACAGTGCAACTAAGTCATTGAAAGGTAGCCTATGCAGAATTTAGCCGGTATTGAGGCCGAATGGCACAACACGCTTCAAGAGCAATTCGAAGCGAAGGGGCGGCGCATGGGCTTAGGTCGCGCGCTGACTGATGCCGAAGTATCGCGGGCAGTAGGTATTCCGCGCACAACGGTGCGGTTCCTGCGTACAACGTCAACGCAGAAGTTGCCCGCGACGCAGGCGTTACGCTTTTCATTGTTTTTCGACGTGCCAGTGGAGAAGTTGTATAAACTGGTGCGCGTCAAGCGTTAGTGAGCTTGACAACTCCCCCACGGGCGGCGCTTCTCCGTGTGCGCAACAGCGCCGCCCTTTTCGCAACGCCGCGCGGGGCGTTATCCGCGTACATGCCAGCCGGGTTGGTCTGCGTTAGCGCGACGTGCAGCGGAAAACGGTGCACCGGAGTACCGCTAGACGCTAACAATGCAGAGGTGGATCGCCGTAGGCATACGGTGCTGTTCGACTCCCACCACTGGCACTTGCATGGTTCCTTACTGCGTAGGCTTAAAGCTGGACGGGACGCGCCCTATAAACCGGCTTCCAGCGCCATTGCAACCCGAACGCCGCACGGGTGATCTGCGGCACACGGTAGGGTGCATCGGAGGTCGGGGGCTTAATGCGGGTGTCCAGTGGACTTAAACGCTGCCCGCGCCCTACCGAAGACAGTGCAAACGGTGCGACGTGATCATTCGCCCGTAGCGTGTAAGGTTGTGGACGACAGATGCCATAAGGCGACCAGATCAACCCGTAAGGGTAGGCCGAGGGCCGGAGTATGTGGGCAACCGGGCAGCCTTACACCCCGACGCGACGCGGGGCCGCACCCGTCGCAACACCTCAACCGCCCCGGTGCGCGAGTGCTGTGGCGCGGCTTCCGCTAGCAGAGAGGATACACGACACATGATGATCGACGCACTAGAACAAATTGCAACACATGGTGATATTTTCCACCGTAGCGGCGAACCTTCACAGGATGATGTCCGCCGCGCCCGACGCTGGCTGGCACGCCTTGTCAAGCGCCGCTGGCCCATCAATGAAAATACGAGCATCGCTCTTTACTATCACGATGCAACCGCGCCGGAATTGCCTGTCGAGATGCAGGGCACAACAGAGGAAAAAGCGGCTATGGAAATGATTACGGGTGGCGTGCGCATCAACGCAAAAGGGAATGCAGTACAGGTTTATTTACTCTGTGCTTATTTCCCAGAGGCTAACCGGCTTGTGGTATGGCCCGGTCCATATACGCGCTTTGAACGCGCATTAGGCAACGACGCATGACAGACAACACACCACGTTATGAAGTTACCCGCTGGGAGCCAGCTCACTACCGACGCTGGCATAGTCGCGTACATCTGACGCTAAACGTCGCGGAGGCTGGGCGTGCAATGCAGGCTATTGCGGCGGCGTCAACGTCGCTGGGTCGCGCGACGCTAACCAGCGCTGAGCAGCACCGACGCGAGGAGGCGAATCAATGGGTACGGGACAACATCGGATGACGACCACCGAGCGCGAATACCAACTATTACTGCACATCGACACGCTGACCACCGCCATTGAGGATGCGCTCAGCGCGTTGAACGAACGCACACCGAACGATTCACGGGCGCGACTACTGCTGGAAAGTGCCATCGATGACGTGTGGGAAACTACGCTAGGCGAGCGGCGCTTTGACCTTATTCCACCGCCTGAATGGTGGAAACAGCCGAGCGAGGACCACGACGCATGACCGCCACACGCTACACCACCCGCGCCCGCTGCCACCGCTGCAACCGCCCCCTGCCGTCTGCGATGTGGACGCGGCGCAGGGTGACGGGTGCGCGGTGGGAGCCGGTGTATACGCGGTGTGGAAGATGCAGACGAAGATAGACGGGAGTGAGTAGACATGAGTAAAACAGATCGTTTCGTGGTTTCGCTATCATCTGGCATATCGTCAGCCATTGCCGCACACCGCACTATGCAGCGGTATGGCAAGGATGCCGTTGATTTGGTGTTCATGGATACGCTGTGGGAGGATGACGATAATTACAGATTCTTGCTAGAGCTTGAGCAATTTTGGGGCAAGCCGATCACCCGCATTGTAGAGGGCCGTACACCGCTAGAAGTGGCTGAGCAAGAGCATATCATCCCCACACAGAAGATCGCACCGTGTACGCACCGCCTCAAAATCGAGCCATTCCTCGAATATCTCGGCGAACTGAAAGATTATTACCGTGTGACCGTTGTGCTGGGCATGAACTGGACCGAGCCACACCGCATGGAAGCCCCGCGCAAGAACTACGCCGCGCGCGGGTATGATGTGCTCTACCCACTGATGTGGAAGCCCTACGACTATCACCCCATGCAAACGGTGCGCGGGTGGGGCATTGAGCCGCCCCGCATGTACCGCATGGGCTACACACACGCGAATTGCGGAGGGCGCTGTGTCAAGCAGGGCAAAGGCGACTGGCAGCGCACGCGGATCAACTTCCCCGCGCGGTTCGAGGAAGTCGCACGCTGGGAGCACGGCATGCGCCAGGATGAACGGTTCGCGGACTACGCCATCGTGCGCGACTTTCGCGGCGGCGAGATGAAGCCTATCGCGCTGTATGACCTCGCGGAGCAGCAGCACGAAGACAGCCCTATGTCAGACGGGCAGTTAACGCTATGGGGCGGGGATGAGTCGGCGTGCTTTTGCAGCGCGGGCGATCCTGGACCGTGTGGTGACGACGACGCATGACCCCGCGCGGCGTTTCTAACCAAACGCTAACACGGCGGCGTTGCGCGGGGCGGGAAAGCGCGGTATACTGAGGGTGTCGAGGCTATCAGTCAGCGTATGAGCAAGAACGCCCCATCGGGATCATGATGGCCTCGACACCCATCATACGCTATCCCGGCGGGGCGTTTTTGTATCTAGGAGAGAATAACATGAGTATGAAAAACGATCTTATCCGCGAATATCTGGAAAAGGCGCAACAGGAATCAAACGCACGCGCCGCCGCGCGCCAAAAGAAGTTCGACACTTGGATTGAGGGAGAGTTGCGTAAACTCAAAAACGGTTTGCTGAATGCGCTTGGCGATACAGTCGAATATAATATCACCTGCTGCCAAAATGTTCATGCGGAAATCGCCCCGAAATGGAAACCCTACGTCGAAATTGTAGAATTACGCGCGAAGTTTAAGCACAACGGGGCGGGGCTGGTTATGTCGCCGATGCTTGACGAATCGCTTCCTGATGACTGGCGGCATAATCCATTGAACGCAAATGCCCCTAAAGCTTCAATTGTTACATCCCGCGCAGAAGTTGGTTGTTTGCTTCGACAGTGGGAAAAGGCAGATTGGACAATTTACGACTGGTCTAACGAAACAGAACCGCAAGAAGACGAATGGGTCCAGCCTGAGAAAATCGAATCTTACACGCCGCGCTTCTTATTGTGTGAAACTAAGGAAATAAACGATCTATTCCATGACGGCGTCAAATTCACATTGCACAGTGTTGATGTGAGCGAATATGGTGGTGCATGGTTCGTTGAATTACACTCAGTTGAAGTCGGACAAGTGGATACCGACGCGAGCGCGGAGAAGGAGCAAGACGCATGAACCAACACGCACGCACGCTACTGCTGCACTTGTTTGCAGCGCATACCGGGCGGTATCTTGAGTTGACCTATATTGCGCCTCCTGGCGTGGAGGTCGGCGGCCCGCGCGTCTTCACCGAGTCGTACCGCGTCGGCACGCAGCGCATCGACTGGCAGCACATTGTACGTACAAATGCTGCGGGCTACGGGTGCTATTACGCTTTAACGCCGAAACTTGCCCCCGTCGCTAACCAGTTTGTACGTACACGCGAAACAGGTGCGGCGGCGCTGCAATGTCTATGGGTGGACATCGACGAGAAAAAAGGCACCAGCAAGCGCGATGCCTATCACGCGCTCGTGCATCATTCCCCGCCCCCTACCCTGATCATCGACAGCGGCGGCGGGCTGCATGGTATCTGGCGCATCGTCCCATTGGATGCAACCGAGGCTAATCGCCAACGCAGCAAGTCGATCATGCGCAATATGGCGCGGGCGTTCGGTGGCGACCCGGTGCAAGATTGGGCGCGCGTCTTCCGGCTGCCGGGCACGGTCAACACCAAGCCGGAGCGCAACGGCGCTGTGTGTCGCGTGATCGGGCAACCCCGCGATGTGATGTATGAGTTCGCATGGTTCGACAGCTACGCGGAATCGAAACAGGCACCAGCGCCACGAGTACCGCGCGATGCGCCGCCCGACGAAATCAAGCCCTATTTGCGCTGGTATCTGAGCACGTATCACGCCGAGGGTTCGCGCAATAACGCGCTGTACTGGACCGCGTGCCGTATGCGCGACGATGGGTACAGCAAGGGTCAGGTGGTCGATATGCTCCGCGCCCACGCCATTGCTAATGGGCTAAGTGAGCGCGCGGTGGATGCGACTATCGCCAGTCCATACGGAGGATGATTCTAACCGGAAATTTACAACTTCGGGCTAGCAACGCACGGGGAAATCGGGTATACTGTACGTGTGATGCGCAGGCGTGGCAACCTGCATAATGCATCAGAAAAAGCGCGACGGGTGCGCTAAACAGGACTCTTCAAGCGAACCCCGGTATATGGGGGCGATCATGACCCGTAGCGGTTGCCAAACCGCAGAAGAGTCCGCATGATCGCTGCCATACATCGGGGTTTTTATTTAGGGGTAGACATGTCTACATCAGCACTTCAACAGATTGTCCGCGATACACTTTTCTACGAATTGCCCATTGATTCGTATGTTGAAAACTCCCGCCCTGAATGGCTATATGATCAATCGGGGCAACGGCTTGAGCTTGATTTTCTTATTTCAGACGCTAACTGTGCAATCGAAGTCCAAGGCGCACAGCATTACACATACATTCCATTCTTTCACGGTGATTGGGATGGATTCAAACAGCAACTTGAACGGGACGATAAAAAACGTGAAGCCTGCAAAGCGCATGGTATTACACTGTTTGAAATAAGCGAAGAGCACCAAATTGATCCGGCTGTAAGAATGATTTCATTTAAGCTGGGCTTAGCGCAAGACACCGGGAAATCTTCTAATCCGCTACCACCCGCAATAAGACTGCCAGCTTTTGACCTATTCAACCTGCTTTGGCGAAAAGGCTTCTCACGCAAAGCGCAGATTAAACGCGCGGAAGAGTTGTTACAAACTTTGATCGACGCAGTTAGTTCTGATGTCGAATTTACAACATACGATCAACATATTGCGCGGTGGATAATTGAGCTTATTGTTTCCGCTGAGGACAGAATCAAAACATTACAATCAAAACTGGTCAGCATAAAAGCTAAGCGAGAAGCAGAAAAAATAAAGAAGAAAAAGAAACGGATGTTATCGAGAAGCGGAATAGTTCCAGGCGTTAATCTTCCACGAATGCCACGCAATTTCACAAGGGCCAAGCAGCGCAAGATTGAAGAGTTGCCGGGTATCGGTTATGTAGTTACTGGCGGGCGAGATGCCCACTTGGTTCAGGTTGATAACACTGGTGTTCCAATTTGCGATTGCAAGGGATTCTTCGAGATTGATTATCCCTGCGTTCACATCTGGCGCTATTTAAAAACCTACGATTTCCATCAGTTATGCGAAATTCGCAATATCATTCGTATAGAGAAAATGGATGGTGACGCATGAAGAACGTCTACTTTGTTTATGTGCCAGATGTCATGTTCGAATATGATCATCACAAATGGGCCTATGAGTATGCGGCGTATGTTTTAGCATCTTCGCGAAGCGATGCTCGATTGACGTTTACCAGCGAGTATGAATTACCGTTCATTGAACGATTGAGTATTCGCAAGGTGATGCACGATGTTGAAACAAATAGCCATTTCACGGGCAGCGTTTTGCCAGTAGGGTGTGATCTGTTTAAGCAGGCCGATACCGAATGGCGCAAACGAACGCTAGGCGGTGACGCATGAATGATTTCAAAGCGTTTCTTTCGTGGGAAGCCAGCACGCGCGACACTATCGATCTAAAGAAAATCTATATCGACATGGCAAACGGTGACGTACTGGCGGGCGTGGCTCTGTCTGAATTGGTGTATTGGCATTTGCCAAAGAAAAACGGGCAGAGCCGCATGAAAGTTAATCGCAACGGGCACGAATGGATTGCGATTCCGCGCTGGGAATGGTGGGAGCGCACTCGCATGACCCCGCGCCAGTCTGACCGCGTGTTAAAAGTATTGCGCGACGTGGGAGTAATCGAAACTAAGCGTTGGAAATGGAACAATACCCCCACCGTGCATATACGCATTATTCACGAAAGGTTTCTTGAATTGTGGAACAATCTAGTGAATAGCCCGCCTATTAATCCTTTTTTACCAAATGGTGAAATGGGTGTAAATGACGAAGCGGTTAAATCTAAGACTTCACCAAATGGTGAAATAACTGATTTAACGAAATCGGCAAATCTTAAAACAGAGACTACCACAGAGACTACTACAGAAAAAGACTCTACCGCCGCTGACGCTGGCGGTGATAGCGTGAAGCCCGTACAACCCCACATTGCGATTATCGATGCCTATTGGCAAGCGTTGCCCGCCAAGCCGCCCGGTGATGATTATCCGCGTCATGTGCGCGTGGCAAAGAAGTTGCAAAACGCCGGGATTGCTCCGGAAGATGTCACACGATACGTAACCGCGCAATACAAAGAAGCATTCTGGCAGGATAAACATATGACGCTGGAACACGTCCGCGACAACCTTCTGACATGGCTCAAAGCTAACCGGCAGCAACCGAAGCAGGTAGACATTGCTCCGCTTGACGATGCCGCCACCGATGCCGCTGTCGCGCGTATGTTCGGCTTGGAGGGTGTACTATGACACACACGGCAGAATTGACACGGCGCGGCATTGCCGACGCTGCAACCCTTGCGCAATGGAAACCCGCGCAGATAACCGCGAACGGTGCAACCTATGACGGATGGCAGTACCCGGTATTCCGCGCTGATGGGAGCGCGTGGGACCGTCCTCGCTGGAAGAATGTGAACGGCAGCGGTCCGAAATACTGGTGGCCCAAAGGCAAGCCAGAGTCCGCGAAATACTATTTTCTGCCGGGTTTGCGCTCAGCCATTCTCAAGGCCAAAGGCGTGTTATACATTGCGGGCGGCGAACCTGATGTGCTGGCATATCACGCGGCGGGCATCCCAAATGTATTATGCTGGCTGGCGGCTGAGGAAAGTGTACCGGATACGCTGGTAAGTGACCTGCAATACTTAGGCGTGTCGGCGGTGGTGTACGCGCCTGACCGCGATGGGGCGGGGATGCGCAGCGCGGCAAAAGTCTACGCGGCGCTGGATGACAGTGGTATCGCGTTTATGGCGCTAGCCCTGCCCTATACAGTGGGCAGCAAAAAAGACGTGGGCGACCTGTGGATTGATTCGCGCTACGATGCGATAAACTTCCGATCACGGCTGCACGCCGAACAAATTGACGTGCTCGACCTGAAACTGTATGCCAAGCAGACCGCCGCCAGTGGCGATAAGGCACAGATAGACGTAGAGGCTAAGGTCAAGTTGTGGCGCAATGAGTGGATCGCGCTGGTGACTGCGGCGCTTGGTGCCCCCGCGAAAACGGGCAAGTATAGCTATTGGCATTGTCCACTAGGCACACACGCCGACAATGACCCTTCTTTCCGCATCAGCGCGGACCAAAACCCTGATTTCCCTTGGCCGGTGTGTTCGTGTGGAATTGAATATGATAAAAAAGCATGGGAAACACTCGCCGACGCGCTCAACGTGGAATCGTGGGCGGACTTCAAACGCCGCAAGGCACAAGAGTCGGGTGTATCATTAGGTACGCGCCCGCTATCTACTGCTCCCGCGCCGGATGCGGATACACCGTTATGGGCGGATAGCCGCGTGGCAATTCGCCAGATGCTACAAACAATCCAGGGGGATACTATGCCAGAGGGTTCACCGATAGCGTTTCCGTTTTCCACACTGCACAGTTTCGGAGGTTTTGCACATTGGCTCTGGACAGGCAAGACTATCGGCATAGGTGGCATCAGCGGCGGCGGTAAAACGATGTTCTTGAAGTCGTTATGCCAAGTGTTGCTACTCAATGGCTATGATGTGATCTGGTGGGGGCCAGAGTGGACCCCGCAGGAATACGCGATACAGGACTTACAACGCGCCGGGGGGCTAACATTCGAGCAAATCAACAGCCTGATGGTTGTGCGCGCGCTGATGCGGGACGCTAAACGCGCGGGGCGTGACATGACGTTTGAGCAAGCTATCGCGGAATCCGGCATCGCTGTTCCAACTCAAGAAACTATCGATCAATCGGTGGCGCTGCTTAAGCGCATGTTACAGTATCCAGGGCGCATGTTCTACATTCCCGATATGCGTATGGAAGTTAGCAAGGTGATGCAAACCGCCAAGCAAATGACAGAAGTCTTACGCGGTGAAGGGCGCAAGGTGGCGGCGTTTGTGTTTGATTACGCGCAGCTTGCCAACCTGCCGGGTAAACGTGATTGGACATGGGGTAAGCGCGTGATTGCTGAGATTAAGGCAGGCGTAGCCCCATCTGAGGCCAATTTAATTGGCATGGTTGGTATTCAGTCGCGCAAGTCAGATAGTGAAGCGGTGCGTCAGAAGGGTGAACGCCTAACAATGGATGCCGCGCAGGGCACCGACGAGCACCCGTTCAACTTGTATCTGACGCTGACGCCAGAGTTCCGTGAGGATGGTAGCAAATATCCGCACGGGGTTGTATCCATTGAGAAAAATAGCACGGGGAACACCGGGCAGGTCAGGCTGCACGTCAAGTGGTCGAGGCTTCTGGTCGTAGACGAAATTGCAGTACCAACCACCATCGACCTCACCCCCCTTGACGCGGGCAGTGGCTACGCGGCAGCCGGACGGGAGGCGTAGCATGCACACGAAACGCTATGCCATCGGGCGGGCATCCGTCTACGAGTGCGGCGGCGTGACGGCGTTTGTGCAGCGCGGTGCTGAGTGCCGCGTCCGCCTGCTACTGACCACGCCGGGAACCCCGCGTGTGCTGGCAACCGGCGAGGGCGTCGGGGCAACGTGCGCGATGGCGTTTGTGGCCGCGCGATTGAACCTGCGTGCGCCGCGTGTGACCGGGCGGCAGATGGAGTTGTTCGCGGGGGTGGGAAATGGCTAGTAATTTCGCGTGTTTTATGGTAAACTGAGTTATGTCGAAGTCACCCGAAAGCGCGTTTTGTCTGTATAGCACCCGTTGCGATTATCGCGCTTGTGACTTCGACACTCACGAGACAACCTCGCAGCGGGTGTTATGCGTTTAGGCGGTGGATATGACGCAGATTAGCTCACTGGAAGCACTACGCAGCACATTAGACACGCTCGATGGGCACATCACCAGCGCGAAGTTTGCGCAGGGTGACGCGCTGGTGCTAGCGGTCCAAAAATTAGACCAGTTGGGTGTCTCGTCGCAAAACGAGTTGCTGCGCTCGATTGGCAAATATTCGCGTGCCACGCTGATGACGCGGCTTAAGGTATCGCGCACGTTTGCACCGGATGAGCGACACCACGCGGTTGAGTGGGGCGTCTATGTGGAAGCCGCGAAGACGAACACCCCGCTTGCGTGGGTTGAGTATGCAATGGACCACGCGCTTAGCCCGTCCAAGCTGAAGACAGCTATCAAGGCGACGGGCGGTGAAGACCCCGACACGGTGCGGATCGTGTTCCCGCTGCGGAACGTGGTGGTTGTGCAGGTCGAAGCATGGCCTAACGCGGTCAAATTTGTGCTGGCTGAACCGCTGACCGCAGAGCAGATCGACCAACTCCGCACGGGCGCGGGGTTGCAATTATCGGTGAGTGTGGAGATAGGAAAGGGTGATAATGACTGACCGGGCGAACGAATGGGTACGCGGACGATTAGCGGAACGTGACGCCGTGCATTTGACAATCCCCGATGCCACGGGCGTGACGTGGGAAGTGGCAGAAATGGTTGAGGCGCTGCGTGCGCGGGTGGCGGCGCTGGAAGCGGGCGATCACCTCGTCTACACGCCCGTACTGAACGAACACACCACCGTGCTTGATGCGCAACTTGCAGGCGTGCCCCTGCGGGATGCGGTGGCGGCATTGCGGGCGCGGAATGCGCAGCTTGAGCAGGAAGTGCACATGGCGGAACAAGCGGCGAAACGGTTGCAGGCGGAGAATGAGGCTAACGAATGGGGGAAAACGTTTGAAGAGTGGAAAAGTGAACGCGATCACTTGCTACAGCGTTTCGGCTACTCGCTTGACTATTTTCAGGATAAGTGTGATTTGAAACAATGCTGGCAACGTGGTGATGGCGTGTTTGACTTGCTGCTTAATCACACGGGCATGACATCGACACAAATTATACGACACCCATCGTGGGAAACATCAACGGAGGATAAGGACTAATGGACGGATACGAACATCTACACGAGGGAGTATGTGATCATTGCGGCGCACCGTGCAACTTTGATCCGCGCTGGCGCTATCTTGATGGTACAGCACACCATAAGTGCGCAGCGGGCTATCAGGCAGCGGGGCATAACGGGCGCTGGATACATCGAAACCACTATGATCAAATTCGCAGCTTAAAAGCACGGATCGCAGAGCTTGAAGCGGAGAACGCGCGGGTGCAGGGGCAATATGATGAGCTTAGCGCCCTGTACAAAGATCACGTATACGCCGCAGGTCAAGGTGCTGCTGCGGATGCTGCCGAGGCGATGTATAACAGTATGAGAGGGATGGAATGATGGTGACACTTGAAGATGTGAAAGTGGAAGACAACGACTATGAAATTAGCTTGGCAAAGTTGACTGGAAAACAAATCGTTGATGTTCGTGGTTATCTGTCCTGTGAATTCGGCGACGTAACGTTCAAACTTACCGAACTTGTATTCGCTGACGGAACTGCGATGGGCATTGAGGGCGAACATGACTTTCCGTATCTGACGAACTACCGCACAGAGCCACAGCCAAACTTTGATGACGACACTTTACAGCGGTTATATGATGAGGGACAGGGCTAATGGGATACCAATTTACAGTGATCATTGGCAACGTAGGGCGCGATCCTGAGTTGCTTTACACGAGCGGAGGCGTGGCGGTGTGCGATTTCAGCGTGGCGGTATCGCGGCGCTGGAACGACAGCACCAGCGGGCAGCAGCGCGAAGAGACTACATGGTTCAAAGTTTCATGCTGGCGTGGCATGGCGGAAACCGCTAGCCAATATGTATACACAGGTATGCAAATTATGGTCACGGGGCGCGTGTCGGCAGATGCCTTTATCGGGAAGGACGGGCAAGCGCGCGCTAGCCTGAACATGACGGCTGTCGATATGCAATTCCTCTCGCGCAAGGGCGACGCGCAGACCACGCCCGATGATCAGCCATTCTAGGAGGGCGACGCATGAGCAAGGCTGACGAGCAACGCGCTTGGCGCGCACATACCATTTACGGGCAAGACGATCACTCGTATGCGTTTACCCCTGAGCCAGCGCCGGGCATCACGGTGCAATTCACGCTAGACGACAACGCGCGACGGCCCACCAAGGCATACGCTGACGATGCGGCGTGGGACGTGTATGCGTCGCGGGATGAGCGTATCATGGTCGGTATGGTGAACGTTGTGCATACTGGCGTACATGTACACATTCCGGCGGGCTGGTACGGGCAAATTTTGACGCGCAGTGGGTACGCCAAGCGCGGGCTGTTCGTGGTCGGCGGCGTCATTGACAGCGGGTACACGGGCGAGATTCGCGTGCTCGTGTACAATGCGTCAACGGTGGGGCTGGACATTCACCCCGGCGACCGTGTGGCGCAACTGGTGCTGCTGCCCGTGCCGCGCGTGCGGTGGCAGGAAGTGGACGCGCTGCCCGATACGCGGCGGGCGGCCAACGGATTCGGGAGCACAGGCGCATGAAATTCGAATTGAACCATGAGGCTGTAGAACAAGCGCGGGAGATGTTGCAAAACTACGCCGCTGAACATGGCGACGACCTCGACCAAGAGATGCGTGATCGTATTGCGCTATGGTTGCAGAAAAAGCTGGACGAGGCCATGCTACACGGTGATCGCCCCGCGCTTAGCAACCCGCTGCTCAAGCCGTTCAAACCCTCGATCACGTTTTCTGAGCACTGGGACAGCGACACGGTTTGGCTAGGCTATCGCGTGCCATATTTTGTCTATGGGCTATGGAGTGGTGACAAATGAGCCAAGAAGATAACTGGAAAGAAGCTATTGCGCATGTTGATGCAGTAGCTAAGCGTCTCGAAGAAGAACAGCAGTCTGCATTGGAAAGAGAAGCGGCGTATTGGCGCGAATTTTTCAATGAAGATCGCGTTGAAGAACTGGAACAACAGGTGCAAAAGTTGATAGCAGCGATGGACGACGCACACAGCGCGATCAAGGACATATACGCACTGGCGAAACGCGGGCTGGTGTACGATTCTGAACGCGAGGGGCACATATGCGACTTGGCACGCACCGCAGGCAAGGCGTTGTTGGTCCGGTATAGTGTAGAGGAAGATAACGAATGAGTGTGCGCAGACGAGCGCCCCGGCGCGACAACAACGAACGCGAGATTATCGACACACTGCGCGCGGTTGGTGCAACGGTGCAGCAGCTCAGCGCGAAGGGCGTGCCGGACCTGCTGGTAGGCTTTGACGGTGAGAACTACCTGCTCGAAGTCAAGGCCGTGAAGTATGGCAAGCTCACCGAGGATGAGGCCGCGTGGCATGAGGCGTGGGCGGGTAGTGTGCAGGTGGTGCGCACGCCGGATGAGGCGTTGCGCGCGATAGGATTGCGAGGGTGCCAATGATGATCGAAGTGCAAACCACACACGACCCGAACGCCTCACGATGGCAGCGCCATGCGACGCTCAGCTTGCGCTGGGGTCCGTATGCTCTCGATGTGAAGGCGCACGGACGCAGCAACGCGCAGGCGATTGATCGTGCCACAAAGCGCTTTGTGCGCGTGGTGTATCATGTGATGTGTGGTGCGCCCGCGTATGTGTTGCCGAAAGATTCGGTGCTGACACGCGGTGCGGCAATGCAAGTGTACGAGGCGATAATGGAGGGGGAAATTGAGATAGCACGAAAGAAATCGTAGGCGGGAATAGTGGTTCCGGGAAGTTCCGGGACAAGGGAGAAACGCATGGGACGAGCGAAAACATACAAGCGATACGATCTCTACTTCAATGTGGATGATGAAGACCAAAGCGAGGACTTTGAACGCTTCGAGCAGGCGCGCAAAGACAGCGGGCTGCCCCTACGTCAATTCGTGATGCAGATGCTCAGCGCTTACGAGCAGGTGCGCAGTGAGTCGGACCCCGCATCATTAGCGCGCGAAATTGGGCGCGGGCTATCGGGGCAGTTGTCTACTGTGCAACCTGCGCCCGTGCTCAATGTGGATATGACGCCGGTCGCGGACGTGCTGCGCGCGATTGAACAGCAGATGCAGCGCGTATCTGTAAACCCTACTATCCCGGCAACGAGGCCGGGTTATGGGACCAGTGGATCGCAGGCACTAGACACCCCGACGACTAGCCGTGAAGTGCAGAGCAGCGGCATCGACATGAGCCGCCCGCGCACACGCCCCAAAGCACGGCGCACGGGGGTGATAATTGAAGATGTCACGCAGCCCGTGCCAGATGAGCAAGCATTGACGCGCGAACTGTTGCGCAGCATTACATCATTCGGGCAAGAACAATAGAATAGGACGGTGAGTGAGATGGATTGTACGGTACTGAATGAATATGCAGAGGGCGCGTCATACGTGTACGTGCTCAACGAGGTGGGTTCGCCATACTTCAAGATCGGCAAGGCTGATAACCCCGCCAAGCGTGTTTCAGAGTTGCAGACCGGAAACCCGCGCGAATTGGTGATCGTATGGCTTATGATGTTTACCAGCGCGGATAAGGCGCTGAGCACAGAAAAGCGTCTGCATCGTATGTTCGGCGATTATCGCGTGCGGTCAACCGAATGGTTCGCATTGTCTAGCGATGCGCTGCAACGACTTGAGGTTCTGGTAGACCTGAACAACGAAGCCGCCGCCGCGACGGAAACACACTACGCTAAGCTGTTGCGCAAGGCCAACCGTGCATTGGTGCGGCTTGTGCGCGGGCAGCGGGTAAAGGAGCAATAGCGCATGATCACGATTGACGAACTCCGCACGCTGGACGATGCTGCGTTAAACCGCGCGGTGGCTGAGCTTGCGGGGTGGACGGAAATAAAACGCGAGCGGTGGTGGGAACAGGAATATGGCGACGAGTGGGGCGACTGGACCGAGGGCGACACAGGGTTTCCGCCGGGATGTGTTAACCGTGAACGCCTCCCCGACTACGCGACCGACCTTAGCGCGGCGTGGGCGCTGTTTCCCGCCGATGTGCCAATATTTCTATGGCGCGATATCTACGATGACGCCGAAGCGTTGTCTATTTGCCCCGTTGACTGGTATCTTGATTGGGTGCGCGGTAACAACGCAGAAACGCACGCCAGCCCAGCGCGGGCGCTGGCTACTGCGTGGGTAGCGTGGAAACTAAACGAGGTGAACAAATGACACACACGGCGATAGGCTGCCCCAAGTGCGGCAGCGAAAACGTAGAAACGGGATCGTCGCTTGAGATAATGATTGTCAAGCATGAAACGCGCATCTATTACGATGTCGGGCATTGCCTTGACTGCGGGCAGTGGATGATCCATGACGGGCGTGCTGATGCTCCGGCTCAGTGCGTGACGTATGATGAGCTTTGGTGGTGGCAGCGGGAAGGAAAACACGATGACGGTAGCCGTTAGATTAGTCGGCGCGGACCGGCTCCCGCTGGCAGACTACGCCGAGAGCCGGTGGGATACGCACACATGGCGCGAAATCGCCGAGGGGGCACGGTATGACCTGTTCGGCGGTGAGTGGGAACCGACCGAGGGACAAGTCAAGTCAGCACACCGCGACCGCGCGAAGTTGCGCGCGAAGTTTTGTAACGGACACGCCCCCGCCACCCGTGAGGGCACCGAGGACGTGCAGCGCGATGAAACGCAGAGTCAAGTATCGCACGAAAGCACGCGCGACACAATACGGATTCACGTTGGGGAAGCGTGGGCAGATGATACGCCTTCGACGGATGCCAAGCGGCGCGCATTGACCGCGTACCTGCGCACCACCTGGGACGATACGCGCGTACCATTGCCCGCTCCCGCTGAGACACGGTTAGTCTGCGGCATTGGCGATTTGCATGGCGACCCCGACCCGCTGATTACGGCGGCATTGATAAAGGCTCAGCCTGACGTGATTGTAGTATCGGGAGATATGACCGACCAACAACAGGCAGGGAGGCACGGATCAGAAACTAAAGACGAGGCGCGTCGTCGTCGCCAGAGGGCGTTTCAAGATGAGATGACTAATGTGCGCGCGTGGTTGGAAACGCTGCTGGACCAAACCTCTGCGCGGCTAATGATTTTCCGGGGCAACCACGATCAATGGGCCTTTAAGCGGGCGCGTGATTTGCTTCCAGACTGGATGTTAGACTATTTCAACGATCCGTTAGATGTGCTGACAGATGCCCTAGGCGACCGCGTGACGATTGTTGGTCAGCCGGTCATCTACCACCACCCCAACGGAACTCAGCAGCGCGGCGGCGATAATGAATTCATGTTCGTTTATGGTGATGTGCTGTTCTCGCACATGAATTACACGCAGAGTGTAACGGAAACTGCCGTTAGCAAGCTGCACCGTCAATGGTTTGCCAAATGGCGGCGCACGATGGGACTGGATCATGTGCGCGTACTGGTACAGTTCCACTCGCACGGGCGGGCCTTACGTAGTGTTGAGGGTGGTCACATGCTGCTGGTTGAACCAGGCATGGGCGGCAACGCCACCGTAGAAGCGTATAAGGTGTCCTACAATACCAAGTGGGGGCCGGGCATCCAGGGCTTTGCGCAAATTGCACAGCACTGGCACAAAACAGCGCAGGAGTGGCGGACGGACTTTGGCAGTGTGCAGTTAGTCGCGCCGCGTGTGGCGCGGGGAGGGTGAGACAATGAGTGATAATTCAGGCAGTATTCTAGTCCCATTAGAGGTTGACGTGCCGCGCGACGGTGCTCTGGCGATGCTGGCGCGTGCGCTGGAACGGTGCATCTGGTGGCAGTGTCCCATGCTGCGCCGCTGGGGGTATGAGCAGATCAACCAAGAGCATTGGGTGCGATTACTCGCGGATGCGGGCGTTGTGCCTTTGCACGAATGGGGGCAAGGTGATGAGTGAAGAACTGACACCAACGCAAAGCGACGTGTGGCGCGCAGTGTGCAACACGCTCGAAAACCAGCGCGACATCGGACCCGCTGAGCTAGGGCGGCTGACCTATCGCCAACGCCCGTCAGCGCACTACTATCTGGCAATGTTCGCGCGCATGAAGCGTCTGCGGCGCGTGGGCATCGGCAAGACGGGCAAGCGCACGCGGTACACGCTGCCGTAATTTCTAACACATTGTCAAACCGAATGTGGTACTATAGGGTAGCAGAGTTGTATAATTCTGCTACTTTGTGCGTGCGGGCATGTTTCCCCCTTACTCGATACCGATCCCCCACACGCACACACTCACCCCGTTGGCCCCGGTGGACCTGAACCCGCCGGGGCGCGGGAAGTAGGATAGGCACAAGTGGGGTATATGCAGAATCGCATTATCGAATACGGCGAAAAGCCTGCGGCGCAATTCCAGGCGCACCCTAATAACTGGCGGCAGCACCCCCAGCGCCAGCGCAATGCGTTATCCGCGTCGCTGAATGGCGTGGGCTGGGTGGGCGTTGTCATTGAGAACAAACGCACGGGGCACCTGCTCGACGGCCATGAACGGCTGTGGCAGGCGTTGCAAGCGGGGGATGACACCCCTGTGCCGTATATTCAGGTAGACGTGTCCGAAGACGAAGAAATGCTCGTGTTGGCAACGTTCGATCCGATTAGCCAGATGGCGATTACTGACCGCGAGATGTTAGAGGCGATTGTAGCGGACTTGCAGCATAGTGAGTTGGTGCAAGACAACGACGACATCGATGCGCTGCTGGCAGAAATAGCTGAGGCGGTGCAGGTCCCGTATGGTACAGTTGAAGCGGGCGAGGCCCCTGGCGCACAGGTAGACCGCGCTGAGGAACTACGAGAGAAGTGGCAGACCGAGCGCGGGCAGGTGTGGGACGTGCCGAGCGCAACAGTTGCGGGACGGGCGCACCGGGTGATGTGTGGGGATAGCACAAGCGCGGAGGATGTGGCACGGCTGATGCAGGGCGAACGGGCGGCGATGTTGTTGACTGATCCACCGTATGGCGTGGGGCGCGATAAGGGCTTTGGTGGCTTTGGTGGACTTGGCGCACCAATAGCGCGCCGTCAATACAAGGATGATTGGGACGACGAACGCCCGACAGCGGAACACCTTAACGCGATTCTACAGCACGCAAAAACAGCCATTATTTGGGGCGGGAACTTTTTGGCTGATATTTTGCCACGATCTACACATTGGATCGCGTGGGATAAAATGCAGACAATGCCAACGTTTGGGGACTGTGAACTTGCTTGGACCTCAGTCTCGCGCCAATCTGTTAAGAAAATTGAATTTCAATATAACGGTTTATTAGGCAAAGAAAAAGAGCGTTTTCACCCAACGCAGAAACCTCTAGGATTATTTGTGCAGGTTATTGAGGGCTATACTGATATTAGCGCGCTAATCATTGATTTCTTTCTCGGTTCAGGTACAACAGCAGTCGCCGCCGAACAAACCGGGCGCATCTGTTACGGGATGGAAATATCCGAGAAGTATGTGGCTGTCGTCCTTGAGCGTTTATCTGGCATGGGGCTTGAGCCGCGCTTGGCAGAAACGAAAGATTAACGGAATTAACAATAGTCATGGCTGAGAAATTCACCGCACAACAGATGATCGACGCGATACGCGCGAGCAAGGGCATCAAGTCCGTTGCAGCGCGGCGCTTGGGTTGTGTGCGCCAGACCGTTGACCGCTACATCCGCGAGTATGCCACCGTTGCGGCGGCGTATGAGGAAGAGCGCGAAAGCATCATCGACTTAGCAGAGGGCAAAATGCTGCAAGCGGTGAATGATGGCGAATGGCCCGCGATTAAGTTTGTGCTGGTGACGCTGGGCAAGGAACGCGGCTATGTAGAGCGCCAGCAGCACGAGGTCGGCGGCAAGGATGGAAATGCGATTGAGGTAACCCATGACGTTAACGGCGACATCAAACAGGCCATACTCAGCCGCATCATTCGCGTTGCTGACACCGACTCAACGGGAGACGGTGATTGAAAGCCTAACGCCTGAGCAGCTTAACACCCTTCTATACGATTGGTCTTTTTGGGCGCGTGACAAGCAATTACCGCCCCCCGGTGATTGGCGCTATTGGCTCATCCTGGCGGGGCGCGGGTTCGGCAAGACACGCACGGGCGCAGAGTGGGTACGGGCGTGCGTGCGAGATTACCCACTGGTGTCACTGATTGGCGCGACGGCAAGCGATGCGCGCGACATTATGATCGAGGGCGAGTCTGGATTGCTGGCGATTTGCCCACCGCACGAGCGCCCTGAGTATCGCCCGTCCAAGTCGCGGCTAGAGTGGCCCAACGGTGCGGTGTCGCTCATCTTCACGGCTGATGAGCCGGAACGTTTGCGCGGTAAGCAGCACATGAAACTATGGGCGGACGAGCTTGCAGCATGGCGCTATCCCGAAGCATGGACGCAGGCGCTACTAGGCTTACGGCTCGGCGATAACCCGCAGGCGTGCATCACCACGACCCCGAAGCCGACTAAGATATTGCGCAGGCTCTTGGGTCATCCGCAGTCGGTGGTAGTCACGGGCACGACCTACGAAAACCGCGCGAATCTGGCTGATGGCTGGTTTGATGACATCATCCGCGAATACGAAGGCTCGCGGCTGGGGCGGCAGGAACTACTTGCCGAACTCCTTGAGGATGTCGAGGGCGCGTTATGGTCGCGGACCATGCTCGACAATGGGCGGGTAAACGACGCACCACACCCACTAAGCCGAATTGTCATTGCGATTGATCCGGCGGTGACGGCGGAAGAAGACAGCGATGAAACAGGTATTGTGGTATGCGGCGTGGGCGGGTTTGAGCAGCACGGGTATGTGCTGGAAGATTTGAGCATGAAGGCCGCCCCACAAGAGTGGGCTACTGTTGCCGTTGACGCCTATCATCGTTGGCGAGCGGATCGCATTGTGGCTGAGGTTAATAATGGCGGCGATATGGTAGAGCACGTTATTCGGACCGTTGACCAGACAGTCAGCTATCGCAAGCTGCACGCCAGCCGGGGCAAGCGCACACGCGCGGAACCCATCGCGGCATTGTATGAGCAAAGGCGTGTGCATCATGTGGGCATGTTCGGTAAACTAGAAGACCAGTTATGTACATGGGTGCAGGGCGATAGTAGCCCTGATCGACTAGATGCTTTAGTGTGGGGATTGACCGAATTGATGCTAGGTGCACAGGGACAGGCGGGCACATTCAGCCCAACAGGACGACGGCTCTAATGGTACAAATTAATCCAGCCATCCAAAGCTATCTAGACTTTCTGATCGACCAGCGTCAGAAACATTGGGACGCGGTGGAGACGTTGCGCGAATACACCAACGGTGAGCAAAGCGCGCAGATGACCGACGATCAGAAGGTATTGCTAGTTGGCGCAGACGCCGCTGGACGGCCTAATAGTGATCCTGAGTTTAACGTTAATGTGTGCAGCATCATTATTGACGCACTGGTAGACCGGCTTAATATTACCGGGTTCAGCGTGACTATACCGGATAACGAAGCGCGGTCAGAGGACATCAGCCGCGAGGTGATGCGGTGGTGGGATGCCTCCAATATGGATGGCGGTCAACAAGACGCGCACTTTGCCGCGGCACGGGATGCAGACGCCTATCCCATTGTTATGTACGATACCGAGGCCATGCGCCCGACTGTTGTGCTCAATGAGAGCTTTGACGGCGATGCGGGCGTCGAAGTGGCCTATGAGGATGCGCATCCACAGACGCCGCTCTATGCTGTCAAGCGGTGGGAGATGCAGCGCCCCACGGTAGGCAATGCCAACACGCCGCGCGTATTGCGGATGAACGTATACTTTGACAACCGGGTAGAATATTACATTAGCCAGGGCGTAACGGGCAGCAAGTCACAGGCGGGTTGGCGTCCGTTACAATACGGCGACCGTGATTTTGTGGCTGACCAAATGACACTTGAGCAGCTTAACGACCCTTACAACCGCCCCTATGAGGCGTGCGTGGTATGGCAGACTGATAACGGTCGCGAATCAGGTACACCGCTGGGGCTGCAAGTGAAGCATCTGCGCCACAACGCGCGGGGCAATCCCTACGGGCGTTCACGCATTGCGGACATTGTACCTGGACTGCAAGACGCGATTAACCGCGCGGGCCTGAGCATTCAGGCGGCGGCGCTGCTCAGCGGGTTCAAAGAGGCCGTTATTACTGGCTTCTTTCCGAAGAAAGACCCCGAAGGCGTCAGTAATGCGATGAAGCGCAGTCCGGCGGCGGTGCATTATTTCGGCGACAAAGAGGTAAGCATTACCCAATTCGCCGAGTCTGATTTGATGCAGTTAATTAGTGTGCTTGACAAGTTTATTGTACTAGCGGCCACGCTGACCAGTACGCCATTATCATTGTTCAACTTGACGGCACAGACGCCCGCCGAAGGGACGCAAAAACAGCTTGAACAGGCGCTTGTTACGGCAGTCGAAAAGGCGCAGCGCGACTTCGGGCAGACGTGGCAGAACATTATACGACAGATGCTTGTTTTTGAAGCGGCATTTAATCCTAACGGCAAGTTGTCCGTCGCTGACATTGTAGCTATCCCCGAATGGGATATAAACGTTGAATGGGCCAACCCGCAGACGCGCAATGAATTAGAAGACCGGCAGATTGCCGTCATCGACTACACACAGCTTGATGTGCCGATTGAAATGGTCTGGAAGCGCTTCTATAGCGCTGAGGAAATCGCCAAGATGCAAGAACTCGAAAGTGTGCGTACCGGACAGGCCATTGGTAATTTGGCACAACAGGTAATTGACCTGGAAGCGCAGAACGCGCAGCAACCGCAGGATGAACAGGAAACGGACAATGCTAACAACAGCGCAGATCAACAGCCTGTTGCAGCAGGCGCAGGCTAGCGGTGCATCCCGCGCCACGTTGCGCGCCATGCAGCACTACCTGCTAGACCGCGCCGCAGACATGGACGGCGGCACACGGCTACGGGTAGCGCAGGAGCTAGACACTGCCGAAGCGAGTGATAGCATTGATGCGTTTTTGAACGTGGCAGCCGATGTGCGGCAGGAGATTATGCAACGCGGCGCCGCAAGTGTTGCGAAAATTACGGATGACGAATGGCAGCAATTAGTAGGGACTGGTGACAATGCCTGAACTCATGGTAGAACTCAAGGGCACGCCGCGCGACGTACAGGCGATGATTGACGTATCGCACAAGGCGGGCGCCAAGACCACGCGCAAGCAGCGCGTAGCGGATAACTTCTATCGCCTATGGTTCGAAGGTGAACCGGGTGATGAGGGCGACTTTATGCGCGCGCTCAAGCGGCGTGCGGGGCTAGTGAAAAGCACACGCACCCGCAAAAGCAAGCTCGCACCGTCAGCGAAGGTGACAGAGACGGAAGGTAGCGAGATACCGAACGATGACGACGCTGGCGAGTAGCTATTGTGGCGTAATTGCGCTTGATTGTGTAGAACTGGCGTTTGTGTATATCGTGTCTGATTGGTACGTGACGCATGCCTGACGCACTGCAACGATTAAAGCGCCGCTTGATGGTCGCGTACGAATTTGCAATACCCGATCAGCGCACCTTAGCTGATGGCATTTACCAACAGCGCGCGGAGATATGGCGGCAAACGCTTACCAACGAAGCGCGCACCGCAGGCAGCGCACGCACGGGGCGGGGTCCGAACGGCATAGACCGGGACGAACTACGGCGCATGTCCAACGAAGACGCGGCTAGTATTGCGCAGACCTTTAACAAAGACTTAGAGAGCCAGATAGAGCAGTTATATCGCGCGAATCCTGACGGCGGCCGCCAATATTACGTGCAGGCGTTAACGCGCTGGGCTGACCAACGGGCAGCGTGGAAGGATCGGCAGATTGCCAACCAGAACCGCGCCACGGCACAGAGTTATGCACAGCAGCGGTTTAACGTAGAAAACAAGGTCGGCGACGCGCTGTATGTGTTTGCGGGACCACCGCCACGCGAGATTCATTGTGCTGATCACTTTGCGGCGGGCGTGGTCGATCAGGAGTATGTAGATGCCAATCCGACGCCTATACACATCAATTGCCCGCATCAATGGCGGCGCATACAGTCAACAATAGGCGTGACACTAGACAACATTTGGACAGGAGCATAGAATGACTGAGGACACGGGGAAGACCAGGAACGCGCCCGCCACTGACACGACGGAACCCGCCGCCGATCAGGGCGCACCAGAGGCGACGACACAGCAACCGGACGGGCCGGGTAAAACGGATGCTGCTGTGACGATGACGCAGGCTCAGTTAGACGCACTATTTGAAGACCGCGCGGCTCGTGCTACGGAAGCGGCACAGGCCAAGCTACGCGAAAAGTATGGCGATTTCGATGCGCTGGCGAAAAAGGCGCAAGAATTCGACGCACTGAAAGAAAGCGAACTCACAGAAGTACAGCGGATGCAGCGCGACTTGGAAAAGGCACAGACGGCTATTGCCGACCACGCGCCGAAACTTGAACGCCTGGATAAGCTGGAAGCGTATGTTACGACACACATTGAAAAGCGGACCGAGGGGCTGCCGGAGCCAGTCAAGGCGCTCTTGTCCAAACTCAATGACCCGCTTGATGTGTTGGCGTATCTTGACGAATACGCCGATACGCTGACCACAGATAGTGCATTGAAGCCCGCGCCGTCACATGCGACGGAGGGCACACGAACCGGAGAGCGGACGCCAGTGGTAACACTGCGCCGTCCGGCTAGATTGTAGGAGTAACACAATGGCAGACCTTGCATTGACGGCGGCACAGATTAGCGCCGTTTACCCTCAGTTCGCTGAGGTCTATAGCTTTATTGCCGGTGAGGCCATCACGGCGGGTAAGGTGGTCGCGTTTGACACGAGTGCAGACGACGACAAACTTTATGTTGCTGATGGCGATGACGGCGACATTGACCAGCCCGTAGGTGTGGCGCTGGAAGGTGGCGCGGCTGGGCAGGCGATCCCCGTCCTGGTGCGCGGTTTCGTGGAAGGTTATACTGTGTCCGCGATTGCTAATTATACGTTGCTGTATCTGAGCGATACGGCGGGCGCGATTGCTACCACCGGCGCGGAATCTACCGCTAACGCCGCGATGGGACGTATCATGCCAAATTCGCAGAGCACCCCGCGTTTGCTGGTGTTCGTTGATTGCAGCTTCAACACGCAGTGGAGCTAGAGGAGTAAATCATGTCTGGTATTATGGGATACTTTAAGCGCTCCACGTCTGAGGACACCTACATTAACACCGTAGGGCAACAGATGGTTTTTGATGCGGCGTCAGCTTACGTTGAGCGTATCAACGCCGACCTGATGTCTGCAATGCAGCTGTTCGTTGGTGGTCCTACCGAGGACTATAAGTGGATGTATCGTCTGCCCGGCGGTGGCCGTATGCAGAAGCGCGCGATTGGGACGACTGGCGGATCGGTGCGCCCGTATGGGTCTTGGGAAGTGGCTTTGCCGCTGGAAGACTTCGACGAGCAGATTGTAGCCGACCGCGTGGATTGGGCGTATATGACGATGGGTGAGTTGCAACTCTATCTGGACAATATCCAGACGCGGTACATCAACACGTTCCGCTATGAGATGCTGCTCAAGCTGTTCAAGAACACTAACACCACGTTTGTTGATCGCCTTAAGGGTTCGCTGACTATCGTGCCGCTGGCTAATGGCGATACTGTGACGTATCCGCCGGTGCTGGGGAGCGAAACCGAAGCAACCGACGATCACTATCTCGAAAGCGGTTATGCTGCGACGGCGATTAGCGACACCAATAACCCGTATGTGACGGTATACGAAGAGCTTGCAGAGCACTTCGGCGACCGTACCGGTGGTGAAAACGTGCTTGTGCTGATCAACCAGGCCGAAGCGCCAGAGACAAAGGCGCTGACTGACTTCACCGAGATTCCTGACAGCGACATTCGCACGGGGACTAACGTGGATGTGCCGCAGAACTTGCCGATGGCTCCCGGCCGTATCTTGGGCAAGGTAAGCAACTGCTGGGTGTCGCAATGGCGCTGGATGCCTGCGAACTATATGGTTGCTATTCACCTCGACGCTGAACCGCCGCTGAATATGCGCGTAGACCCTGCTGCAACGGGACTGCCGCGCGGGCTGTCGGTAGTGCCGGGCGCGTCGCCGCAAGCCCCCTTCGAGGGCAGCGAGTGGCAGGCACGCTTTGGTCTTGGCGTGACCAACCGCCTGAACGGCGTGGTTATGGAATTGGGCACGGGTGGCACATACACCATCCCGTCGGCCTATCAATAGGGGTAGATAATGGCCTCTAAAGTAGCGGAAGCACTCAAGCGCGAACGCGAACGGCGCGAATTGCTAGATCGCATCGACAGTCTTGAACGCAAGATTGACGAGATGTATAAGGCATTCAAAGGGGCGGAAAAGCCCGCCCCTGCGAAGCGCACGCGCTCGACCAAGCAGGAGGCGAAGACCTCATGACCAAGACTAGAGAACCGCACATTGTAGCTGATCGTGTGGATGTAGCTAATCGCCTGAATATGTTGGGCGTGTTGGCATTGGGCGGCGTAGCCCCTTCAAGTAACGCTGTATTAGCAGGGGCGGGCACAAGTAGTGTCCCCGCAACGTCCGCAACCGCTAATACTAACTTCTTTGAATTCCGCGTGAAGAATACCGCCACGAGCGGCGACAATCGCGGTATCTATAACAGACTCTATATCGCCGGGGCTGGCGGTGGCGGTGAATCGCTGCGGTCGTTCACGACGATTTCAGACGTGGCGGCTGGCACAGCCCACGGCGCCCATATATCGTTGAATTTCGGCGATACGGGCAGCGTGACAGGGCTAGGCGTGGCTATGCGCGCCACCTTGCACGTTCCGAATGATGCAAGCTGGGCACCGGGTACGATTGCGGCTATTCAGGCTGAAATCTACAGCGACGGCGCAAACTCTGACACCGACGGCGCAACGGAAGTATCGCTGTTCCGCGTGGTCAATGGCGGGAACGCCAGCGGCATTGCGGACGTGGACGATGACGCCAATCTGCTCACGCTAGACGGCTTCACTGTCGGCGCGGGCAATATGGTCCAGGCGGAAACGGACGAAACCAAGTTTTCGCACAAAATCCGCGTTAATATTGGCGGAACGACCATGTATCTGATGGCGTGTGACAGCTAATGGAAAACTTAACACGAGAGCAGATCGAACAGCAGTTAGCCGAAATGCAGCAGCAGTTGGCCATTCTTGAAGAACAGGCTACACTGACACGCGGCGCAGTTCAAATGTTGCAACATCTGCTCTCGCAGTTTAAGGTAGCACAAGGCGAAAGCGAGGGTGATAATGGGTAATGTGAAAGAACTTTACCGCTATCACGAGTTTGAACTAAGCTTCACCAACGCAACCGCTGCCTATGCTAATGGTGATGTAATCGGCGGGCGCATTGCGGTTCCCGTGCGCGCGTTTCACACGTCAGGGTTCATCAATAAGATTGTGATTGATGATGCAGACGGTGAAGGCGTTGCCATTGACGTGCATATCTATAACGATGCACCCACGGTAATCGCTGACAACGCTGCGTTCTCGCTGGCAACGGTTGCTGATCGCATCTTGCACGCCGGGGCGCTGGCAGTGGCTACGGGCGACTATGCAACCTATGGCAGCGAGAAGCACGCGAATGTGATGTATACCAGCGGCGACGAAGTGCAGTTTGACACCGACACAGGGTATATCTACGTGTATCTGGCACTGAATGGTGCAGGTGTGACGTTTACCGCCGCGACGGATTTGCGCGTCATCATTGGCGTGTGGTATATGGAGTAAACGGATGGCAGTCACGAACCCTTACGCGGACGGCAATGATGTACAAGCACACCTGAACGTATTGGGTGGACCTGGCATCACGTTAGGCGTAGCAAGCAAGCCCACGCTGACGCAAGCCGAGCAGTGGCTTGACGAGGTATCCGCCGAGGTTAATGCGGTGCTGACGGCCAACGGATACAGCACAATCCCGGCCACTGGCGACAATGATGTGTTGATGATCGGGCGTTTCGTGGCGCAGAAAGTCGCTTGCATGGTGTGGCAAGCCGGATTCATGTCGGATGATTTGCCGGAAAAAGTTAAGAACTGGTGCGCGCAGTATGACCAGTTCTTAGACCGGCTAATCGACGGCACCTACCGTCTGATTGACCAGGAGCCGCGTAGCCCCTACGGCACAATCTTAGCCGCGCGTTATATCGAGGATTGAGATGTTCAGAGCTAGCGTAGTCAGTAGCAGTGACAATTGGCTAAAAAACTTGCAGCAAGTATATGAAATTGTGCCTGCTGCGGTGGAACAATACGCCAAACGTGAACTGCGCCCCTATGTATCACAGCGGGTAGATAAAACGCTACGCCAAGAGCCGGGGCCGGTGAAGTATCCGATCCAATGGACATCTGAGAAACAACGCCGCGCGTTTTTCGCCACTGACGGCTTTGGGCATGGTATCCCCTACAAGCGCACCGGACAGTATGTCAAAGGCTGGCACGTAGAGGGCGATTACCGGCAAGGCTTGACAAACATCGAAGTTTATAACGAGTGGGAAGGCGCGCAGTATGTAGGCGGCTATCGGCAGCAGCAATACCACAAAATAACCGGGTGGAGCTTCGCGCCGGACGTGTTGCAGGTGTTGATGATAGACATCGAGGACCGGGTCCGCGCGGGGCTGCCGATTGTGGTGCGACAGGCGCTAGAGGGTAAATCATGACCTACACGCTAACGACAGCCGTTTCTGCTGTAATTGACCGCGTGTTGCTGATGCAGGCGGCAATCATTGCCACATCGACCAATGAAGTCAAGGACTGGATACATTGGGAGCAAGAGCCGCCCTATTGGGTCAATCGCCCGGCGCGTTTAATCCGCACAGATGATGCGGGCGGGTATTACGATCTTGAGATGACAATGCGGCTTATCCTAGCGCATATTTCAGAAGTCAAGACGGATTATGGCGACGGCACCACGCCACAAGCGCGAGCCTGGACCTATATACCCGAAGTGATCGCCTACTTCGAAACGTATGATCGCTTGAATATGCCGGGGCAGACGGAATTAACCTATCTTGCGCCGCAGCGGCTCACTATTAGCTGTAACACGGGGGCGGATATTGTATCGTTACCAGGACAGTCTAATGTGAGCTACAAGGCAGATTTTGAGCTAACAATTCCACTGCTAATTATGGAGCAGTACGGAGGTAATTAACGATGGCAGTTAACGTAAAGAAACAAGTTGGCGGTGGGTTGGCCTATGTGTTTTGGGGCATCATCGACAGCAATGGGTACTTGCAAGGGTCCAGCACGACTACGCCAAGCAACGGCGATCAGGATGGGTCTATCATGGCGCAATTGCAGGGGGCCTCTAGTTTCCCCTGGGCACCGTCTACCGCGCAGAGTCAATCTGTAGAGGCGGACGACGGAGCGATTGCGCATTTCATGTTCTACCCAACCGAATTACCAACAGCACAAGCAGTGTTTCGCGCTTCGGATTATGACTTTGATGCAGCCTGCGAAACAATGCTGGTGCATGACGTGGGGCAGTTCTCCGTCATCCCGCGCGGTGGCTATCAACCCACCTATCGCGACATGTGCTTTCTGGTAATCAGCCAGTCTAAAACGCTGACGGATACAGGGATTGCGTCGGGTCTGTCGCATTGGGAAGCGCTCTTTGTGGGACCGACCAATGTGCAGCCGCAAGGACGTGCAGAACGCGCGTCAGCGACGGTAAACGCCGACTATAACTACCAGATCACCAGCAACTTTGCGTCGCAGTATCCGACTGGCGTGGCGTTTAGTGCTTCCAACATCGGCACAACCAAAACGCCCGCGTTTGACTTCACCAGCCCGTACAAGCCGATCTTCCAGCGGTGGAACGGTGACAACTCTGAAACGACCTTTAACCTGGGCAAGAATATCGCCGAGGACAGCGCGAACAATATTCGCGTGTTTGTAGACGGCACGGAAATCACCTGGGTAACAGGTGTTCCCGGCGCGGGCGAGTTCGGCATCACCGAAGGTGCTACGGATACCGCAGTATTCGGCACCGCTCCCGGCACGTCCAGCGAGATTGTTGCATGGTTCGGTTGGTCTTAATGATTAATGTGGCGGCTCAGGCGTGCACGCTGACAGCGGACTCCCCCACCGTTGCCGCCACATACCGGGGGCGCATAGGAGGGCTATGCAATGAGTGATAATACAGCAGTTTATACGTTTACAAGCGCCACAAATGGCGAACAGGTATCGTGGACTTTGCGGCGGTCGTTGTTGTCGGATGAGAAATTCGCGGCATTTATGCAGCGATTCGCGCCTGACGAAAAAAGCCGTGCGCTAGTATCCAACTTCTGTTACCTTGTCGGGCACGTCTCGGAAGCCACAAACTCGCCAGGATTACCGCTACGCATGGATGCCAGCGACGACGAGTTCTGGTCTGCTTACGAAAACACGCTAGCGCTGTTTGATACTTACGACGGCATTGCCGACGCCATCGACGCGATTCCGCGCCGCCTGCCCCATGAAAGCGACCCGGTAAAGAAGCACGATGCAGAGTTGACGCCGTCTGAGGCCGCAGAAGTTGCGGACGGGCAAGCGCTAGAAGATGCTGGTCAAGCGTTACCTGAAAAAAACTGAAACGGCTCCGGGATGAATACCAGATAGACATTATCTCGGAGCTAAAAAACGCAGCGCGTGTGTTAGTTGATATGAAGCACACGCCACCGTTGCCGAAAGACTTTGATTTTGCAGGCTTTTGGCAGCCCCGTGCAAGTGTCATGCGGCAATGGCGGATGTGGAACGATCACGGGATTATGCCCTTCGAAGGCGGGTATTACGACCAGCCCCCCGAATGGCGTTATGATATGGAATCCTGTGATGCAATCTATGGTTATTGGGTTGCACACATCCGCAAAGAAGTAAAGGATCGTAATGGCTGATACAGTCAACGTACACCGCGAAGTTGTGCGTATTGAGGCGGAACAGTCAGCCGCAAAGCGCACGCAACAGACGACGCAGGACATCGCCGCCAGCATCGAACGTATGCGCGCGTCTATCCGCGAAACAGGCCGCGATCTAGGAATTACGGATGACCGGCTAGCGAAATATGGTCGTGCTGCGAGGGATGCGGGCGCGCAGATAGATTCTATCAGTTCAAGCCTACGCAATTTTGATAGCACAGCCTTCGCCGTCCGCAACGCCGCCGATAATATGGATGAGTTGCGTGACGCCGCAATTGCGGCTGATCGTAGTATCGCTAAAGTAGCCCAAACACAACAAAGCGTTGACCCAGCGGACCAGGCCCGACGTTATGGTGACGTTGAAAGTCGCACGCGCGCCATTACCGGTGCGATTGGATACGTGGGCGGCGGCAGTATTGAGCAAGTAGCCAACGTCGGCGCGGAACTGTTAGCCGTGAATGAAGCCGCCGGATTGCTGCGGCAAGAATTGCCGGAACTGGTTAAAAATCTGAATCTAAGCGCTAGCAGCATTGCTGCCATGTCTGTCGCAGCAGTGGCTATTGGAACAGCCGCATTAGTAGCGCGCGATAAAATTGGCGAATGGAAAGACGCCGCAAGCGCGGCCCAACAGGCTACTGTAGGGCAGATTGATGCGCTGAAAGCGTATTATGATTTCATCGAAGGCGCAACAACCGAAGATGTAGCGGCGCGTTATAACGAGATCACGGTGCGTCGCGATCTGCAATCACAATTGCTTGGTGATTTGAACGACTTAGCCCTAGCGATTGAGCGCGGGGTAGATGTTGGGGATCGCGCTTCGCTGCTTGAGCAAGCGGGCGAAGGTGCTGTGCGTGCTCTTGACGCGGTGGGGCTGCTCGGCTTTGGCCTAGATGAAGTTGATGAAGCAATCAATGAAACGCTCGTTGAGGTTAACAGCCTTACCATTCAACAAAATCTATATCGTGATGCCATCGTTAACGGCACATTGGCGCTCAATGATGCCGCTGCGCGCGAAAGAGAATATGCTAACTTAAAACTAAAAAGTCTAGAGCGCGTAGCTGATTTTGATTTACAATACGCCAAAGCCAGCGTACAACAGATTGATGAACGTTTAGCGGCAATTGACAGAGAGCGCGAACGCACCCGATTACTCATTGATGATATTGCAGGTATCGAAACACAGACAGACGAAACGCGAGCTGCGATAGAAGCACACACCGCGGCGCTTGCAATTCTCACGGAGGAAGAAAACGCGCTGGCGCAAGTGCGCGCTCAAGCGGTCCCTGCTGAAAAACTATCCGGTGCTGCCGGTAATGTAGCGTCGATTTTCGGCGCCGATTTCAGCGCGGGACCGTCAGCGTTTGCTAATATTTTCGGTGGCGTCAAAAATGCGGTTAGTGATATTACACCGGAACTGAAACGCCTCGGCGAAGAATACCAAGAACAGCAGCGCATTGCAGAGGAACAGGCGAAACTAACTGAAAAGCTAAACGCGCTTACTGATAAATATAACCAAACATTGCAACGGGAGGCGGAAGACTTCCAATTGCAACGTGCGCGCGACTTGGCTGATCATTATGCTGATCTCGCCGACCTGGACGCGAAATACTACGCTGACCGCGAGAGCATCTTAGCCAATACCGCTCGCGATGTGTCCCGCATAAGCAAGGATATTATCCGCGCGGCACGTGATCAAAACAAAGAGCTTGAACGCCTTGCAGAAGATCATGCGCGCCGCATGTATGAAATTGAACGCGATTCGCGCCGCAGTCAAAACGCCGCCGCGCGTAGACTCGACGGCATTGCGCTATATGAGGCACAACAAGCCCGCGCAGACGCCATAGATGACCAAGAATACCAGTACCAGACCGAGAAAGAACGGCGCGAAGAAGACTTCCAGGATCGTTTACGCGAACTGGAATTACAACGTAGTGAACGCTTACGCGCAGGCGAACAAGCCTTGCGCGATTTGGAGCGTCAGCATAACGCCGAACGCAGTTCGAGAGAACAAGAATTCCAACTCAGGCTGGCACGCGAAAATGAAGATCGTGCCATCAGGTTGCAGCGACAGGCGCAGGATTATCAGCAGCAGCGCCAAGCCTTACTGACTCACTACGCCCAACGCATCGGGCTTGAACAACAACACTACCAGACGATGTACAGCGTGGCGCAATTTGGTATGCAGAGCGTTGCTAGCGCAGTCTTGACCGCCTGGACCACGCTAAGCGGGCAAATTTCCAGTACACCGCTCGGCGGCGACGGCGCGGTTGGCAGTAGCGCATCGGGGTTCTCGTTCATTGATAACATTCTGGAAACAATCACGGCTGAATTAGGAGGCCCGTGATATGGTATTCACTTATCAGGTGGCAGACGGCCACGACAACGAAGCGGGATATAGCAACATCACCCATCAGCCACGCTGTGAGGGTGTGAAATATGCGCGCACGGTTGATGCACCATCCGGTGATGTATACGAAGACGGCGCGTATGCTGACCTCATTCATTCCACAGGTGAAGAACAGGGCTTGACCGCTGCGCAATTTGATACACTGCTGACTGAATACGGGCTAACCACCGTCAACACAAACCAAATCACGATTACGCTGCCTGACCTTGACCGTACCGCAGTGAACTACAATGCGACGATAGTACGTCCGCGCCCGAAGTGGCGTAAAGGGCAATATCACGATGTAGTGTTTCGCGTCAAATTGCTGGCGGTGACGTAATGGCGACTTGGCGTTCTCATCCATATCATTATCAGGGCTATCTGTGGCTCTATCAGCCCGCCGTTGTGTGGTCAGCAACACTTGATGTGACTACTACCAACACCAACGGCAAAGTGTCGGGTACAGACATTGTGCAATATTTGCACTTTGACACCGAATACATTGGCGATACTGATTGGATTAAAAAGGGAATGACCGTTGCCCTAGGGTCTACAATTGGCGGGTGGGACTACGGGTGGGCGCGCGTGCGCGGTGTTACAACCAATGTCACCGAAACAGTCGTTATGGTATGGGCGTCAGTGCATACCACGGCGAACCCCAAACCAGGCGAATTGACGATTGCCACAGGGGCCTAGATTAGCGTGTTTGACGATT
>Ga0272441_10001583_pt1 | contig 48331 bp, 39 predicted proteins | sample SSMProp6N_FD_193582 | JGI IMG/M metagenome (GOLD analysis project Ga0272441, IMG submission 193582) | Marine sediment archaeal communities from Little Sippewissett salt marsh, Falmouth, MA, United States - SSM-Prop-6N | ecosystem: Environmental > Aquatic > Marine > Wetlands > Sediment ... | reverse complement strand
GCCATCCAGTGTGATCAATTCAGTGACAGGGTTCGTTGTTGACAATTCAATGAGTAGTTAATATATAAGGGTAGGTTCTAAGTTTGGCGAGAGTGGCGGAACTGGAAGACGCACTGGACTTAGGATCCAGCCCGCTTGCGCGGATAGGGGTTCGACTCCCCTCTCTCGCACCACTAAAATAGATAAGGAGCAATATTGTGGGTGGTACAGCATCTCCGGTGAAAATAGAAGAAAGTAATCCTGTAAAGAAAGTTTTATCATTCGATGTTCCATGGGACAATGTGGCGAAAGAGCTGGATCAGGCATATAGGATGATAGGCAAAAAGGCCAGAATCAAGGGATTCAGAGCCGGAAAGACTCCCCGGAAGGTCCTTGAAATACACTACAAGCATGAGGCCGAGGAAGAGGCCCTGTCTAATCTGATCACCCGGTATTACTCCGATGCCCTCAGAGAACACGATATAACGCCCGTTGACAGGCCGGTTATCGAACAGCAGGGTATAGAACAGGGCAGTGACTTCAAGTTTACGGCAACCGTTGAAATCGAACCGGTCGTTGATCCGAAAGGGTATTGCGGCCTGGCCCTGGAAAAGAGAGACGTCAAGGTAACGCCCCGACATGTAAAAGAGAGAATAGATCAGATACGACAGGTATACAGCACCCTGGAAGAAATACCGCAGGACCGGGCGGTACAGAACGATGACTTTGTAACCATGGATTTTACCGGACGTGTTGACGAAGAGGTTCAGAAGGGTCTTACCGCCGAAGATTATACGCTTCAGGTTGGATCGGGAACCTTCTTCAAGGATCTGGAGGAACAGCTCATTGGTGTCAGAAAAGACGAGGCCCGGGAGATCACAGTTACGCTGCCAGAGGATTTTCAGATAAAAGAGATCGCCGGGAGGGAATGTGTCTTTTCCGTTACCATCAAGGAAGTCAAGGAACGGATCATGCCCGTCGTGGATAAGAATTTCATCAAGAACTTTGAGCAATACGACACCATAAAGGAATTCAAGGAAGACGTAAAGAAATCTATTGAAGAAGAGGAAGAGAGAAAGGTAAAATCGGAACTGGAGACACAGCTTGTCGACAGACTGATTGAGAAGAATGAATTCGATGTTCCCTCGGTCTATGTGGAACGGCAGATATATATGATGATGCTCAATGCACAGAATCACATGGTACAGAACGGCATGAAGCCGGAAGAAGCCGCCAAGATCAGTTCGAAGATGCACGACAGTTTCAAGGATCAGGCGGAAAAGACGGTCAGGGCGTCGCTGCTCCTGAACAAGATAGCGGAAAAGGAATCGATCACCTGTGACGATACAGAGGTAGAGGCGCGGTTGACGGAGTTGGGCCCGCGTATCAAAGAATCACAGAGAGACGACATGCAGGAACGGATACGTGACGAACTGGTAACGCAAAAGACGATCGATTACCTTACTGACAAGGCGGAGATTTCCGTGGCGAAGAAGAAGACAAGGAAAAAGGAGGCAAAATAGGTGGCTCTCATTCCGATGGTCATTGAACAGGACGGCAGGGGAGAACGTGCCTTCGACATATATTCACGGCTGTTGAAGGACAGAATCATCTTCCTCGGTACGGCAATCGACGATGAGATATCGAATCTCATTATAGCTCAGATGCTCTATCTGGAATCGGATGATCCCGACAAGGAAATATTCTTCTACCTCAACTCGCCGGGAGGGATGGTGAGCTCGGGACTGGCCATTTATGATACCATGCAGTATATAAAACCGCCCATCTGTACCGTTTGTATGGGACAGGCGGCAAGCATGGGTGCCCTGCTTCTGTGCGCAGGAGCAACGGGCAGGAGAATCGCACTGCCCCACTCGCGCATACTGATACACCAACCGCTGGGCGGATTCCAGGGACAGGCCAGTGATATAGGAATTCAGGCAAAAGAGATCTTGCGGTTGAAGAAAGACCTCAATGGTATCCTTGCACAGCATACAGGGCAGTCGATGAAGAAAATCGAGGCCGATACGGACCGGGACTATTTCATGACAAGCATGCAGGCCAAGGAATATGGTATTATCGATGAGGTCATCGAAAAAAGAGAGCTGGTCAAAAAGGCGGGAGATGATCATGAGTAAAAAGGGCAGAACAACCGAGACCGGGGATGACATGCTTGTATGTTCCTTCTGTGGCAAGAGGCAGAATGAGGTGCGAAAACTCGTAGCAGGCCCTTCAGCATATATATGTGATGAATGCATAGAACTGTGCCGGTGCATCGTGGAAGAAGAGGACGATCTGCAGGAGATGGACGGTCTTGCCAATGAGATTCCCTCACCACGGGAGATAAAGAAGTTTCTTGACCAGTACGTCGTGGGGCAGGAGCGGTCCAAGAAGACCCTGTCTGTGGCCGTCTATAATCACTATAAGAGGATATTTTCCGGAGTCGACAGTGACGGTGTGGAACTGCAGAAGAGCAATATTCTGCTTGTCGGTCCCACGGGATCGGGGAAGACCCTCCTGGCCAGGACACTGGCTCGGATGCTCAATGTCCCTTTCACCATAGCGGATGCCACCACACTGACGGAGGCCGGCTATGTCGGTGAGGATGTAGAGAATATTATACTGAGTCTGCTGCAGAATTCCGATTATGATGTCCAGAAGGCGTCACGCGGCATCGTCTATATCGATGAGATCGACAAGATATCGAGAAAGGAAGGGAATCCCTCCATAACCAGGGACGTATCGGGCGAGGGGGTACAGCAGGCGTTGCTGAAGATCATAGAGGGTACCCTGGCCAATATCCCCCCCAAGGGAGGACGAAAACATCCCCAACAGGAATTCATACAGGTGGACACCACCAATATACTCTTTATATGCGGCGGCGCCTTCAATGGTCTGGGCGACATCATCGAGAAGCGAATCGGTGTCAGTTCGATGGGATTCGGTGCCGACGTCAAAAGCAAGAAGGAACGAAACATCGGTGAAACGCTGGCAGATATTCAGCCGGAAGATCTCCTGAAATACGGTCTCATCCCCGAATTTGTGGGACGACTTCCCGTCCTGGCCACACTCTATGATCTGACGGAAGACGATCTGGTCAGAATACTCGTGGAACCCAAGAATTCGATTGTACAGCAGTATAAAAAGATGTTCGAACTTGAGGATGTCAAACTTACCTTTACAGACGGGGCATTGCGGGAGATTGCGCGTCTATCGGCAGAGAGGAGATCGGGAGCCCGTGGCCTGCGAGCGATCATGGAAAATATCATGCTAGACATCATGTACGACATACCCTCCAAAGAGGGAGTGAAGGAATGTCTGATAAACGAGGATGTGGTCGTCAACAAGGAAATACCCATACTGGTTTATGAGACAAAGAGCGAAAAGAGTGACGAAAAAGAGCAAGAAGAAACGGGATAGAAACAGACATGTTTACCATAAATGACGAGAGAGAAGACGGAACAATCATTGTACCCATGCTGCCGCTCAGGGATGTAGTTGTCTTTCCCCACATGATCGTACCACTCTTTGTGGGGAGGGAAAAATCCATCAGCGCACTGGAATCGGCGATGAAATACGACAAGGAGATCTTTCTGTCTGCTCAGAAGGAAGCTGAAAACGATAATCCCGACGAAGGTGATATCTACAGGGTCGGGACGATCGGAACGATAATTCAGCTCTTGAGACTCCCCGACGATACAGTGAAAGTACTCGTGGAGGGCAAGAAACGGGGCAGCATACAGGGATATATACCCAATGCAGAGTTCTTTATCGTGGAGGTCCGGGAACTTGAGGATCGTCTCGATAGTGCCGACGAGATCAAGATTAAGGCCCTCATGAGAAATGTCCTTGAGTCACTGGGGAAGTATGCCCAGTTAAGCAAGAAGGTGCCCTCCGAGATGATCGGATCAATGTCCACGTCGACTGACCCCGCAAAACTTGCCGATCTGTCGGTCTCTCATCTGCAGATTAAGCTCGAAGAGAAACAGAAGATTCTCGAAATGGACGATGTGGCGGCAAAACTCGAAAAGATCTATGCCCTGATCGAAGCGGAGATCGAGATTCTGGAAGTTGAGGGGCGTATACGCAAGCGCGTCAAGCGACAGATGGAAAAGACGCAAAAGGATTATTACCTCAATGAACAGATGCGTGCCATACAGAAGGAGATGGGTGAAGAGGACAGTATCAAGAATGAGATACAGGAAATAAACAAAAAACTGGAGGAAAAGAAGCTCTCCGAAGAGGCACACAAAAAGGTAGAAAAAGAGATCAAAAAACTGAAGATGATGGCCCCCATGTCGGCGGAATCGACAGTGGTGAGAAATTATATAGACTGGATTCTCGCCTTACCCTGGGAAGAAAAGAAGCAGACAACCAACAGCCTGACCCAGTCGGAATCGATACTGGAAGAAGATCACTACGGCCTGAAGAAGGTGAAGGAGCGGATTCTAGAATACCTGGCCGTACAGATGCTTACGGAAAAGAAAAAGGGATCTATCCTCTGCCTGGTGGGTCCCCCCGGTGTGGGAAAGACATCCATTGCAAAGTCGATTGCGCGGGCCACCAATCGTGATTTCGTGAGACTGTCGCTGGGCGGTCTGCGTGACGAAGCCGAAATCAGGGGTCACCGGAGAACCTATATCGGAGCGATGCCCGGGAAAATCATCCAGTTACTGAAAAAAGCTGGTTCAAACAACCCCGTATTCTGCCTCGATGAAATAGACAAGCTCAGCTCTGACTTCAGAGGAGATCCCGCCTCGGCACTCCTGGAGGTTCTCGATCCCGAACAGAACTTTGCCTTTAATGACAATTATCTCGAGGTGGACTACGATCTCTCCGATGTCATGTTCATAACGACGGCAAATATACTGCAGACGATCCCGGCAGCCCTGCAGGACAGGACAGAGGTCATACGGATTGCCGGCTATACCGAACCGGAGAAACTCAATATTGCCAAGAGGTATCTCGTCACCAAGGAGAGAGAGGCAAACGGCCTGAAAGAGGATAACATATATTTCAGTGACGGAGCTTTGCTGAAAATAATCAGGAACTACACCAGAGAGGCGGGTGTCAGGAACCTCCAGAGGGAGATAGCTTCGGTATGCAGGAAGGTGGCACGGAGGATCGTCACCGAGGGGACGAAAAAGCTGATCAGGGTGATGTCGAAATCGATAACGGGATATCTCGGCGTGCCAAGGTATCGCTTTGGAGAAACTGAAGGGAAGGACAGGGTTGGACTGTCGATCGGGCTGGCGTGGACCGAGGTGGGAGGAGAACTCCTTACCATAGAATCGTCGGTGGTACGTGGCACGGGAAAACTCATTCTGACGGGGAAGCTGGGTGATGTCATGCAGGAATCGGCCCAGGCAGCCCTGACCTATGTAAGATCGCGGTCGAGCCAGCTGGGACTGGCAGATAACTTCCACAAGAGGTCGGATATACATGTTCATGTCCCCGAGGGAGCCATTCCAAAAGACGGGCCGTCGGCGGGAATAGCGATTGCCACGTCAATTGCGTCATCCTTCCTCAAACGCAAGGTGCGGAGCGATCTGGCGATGACCGGTGAGATTACACTGAGGGGACGGGTGTTGCCCATAGGGGGATTGAAGGAAAAACTCCTGGCGGCGCACAGAGGAAACATCAAAACGGTCATAATACCCAGTGAAAACGAAAAAGATATGGCCGATATCCCTGCGAAGGTGTTGAAGGAGATAGAAGTGGTCTTCGTCGATCATGTCGACGATGTCCTGTCCCGGGCGCTCGAAAAGGAAGTAAGCGGTATTACAGAAGAATCTTACCAGAAGGAGGGGAGTTTTTCACAGGCAAACGAAATGTATGTCAATGCCTGGCATTTACCCTACAAATAGCTTGACACCATGTGTGTTTATGGTTTATTACATCACCCATGTTCGAGCGCGGGCGGGTAGCTCAGCTGGGAGAGCGCCACGTTTACACCGTGGATGTCACAGGTTCAAGTCCTGTTCCGCCTACCAAGTATATGCGGGGTCGTAGTTAAGATGGTTATAACGCCGGCCTGTCACGCCGGAGGCCGTGGGTTCGAGTCCCATCGACCCCGCCAGAAAATAAAAGGGGTTAACTGAAGAGTTAACCCCTTTTTGATTCTAAAAGAAGGCAAACTACTTGAAAATTATTAAAATATATTATACTCTCTGCTGCGACTCTCACGTGGAGGTACCCTGTGAAGCATATCTGGCCAATAGGCGGCAGCAAGGGAGGATCGGGAAAGAGTTTTCTGACGGCAAGTCTCGGCATACTGCTTGCCATGCACGGCAAAAAGACCCTTCTCATAGATGCCGATTTCGGAGCGGCAAATCTTCACACCATTATGGGGATATCAAATCCAGACAGGAACCTGTCGGATTTTATAAACCGTAATATCAAAACGCTTGGAGAAGCGGTGATCAAGACATCGGTTCCCAACCTCTTCATGATCAGTGGTGCCAGAAACAATCTCGATATGGCAAATATACTCTACATGCAGAAAATAAAGGTTCTGCGTGCCATAGCGAAACTTCCATACGAATATATTCTCCTCGACCTCGGTGCGGGTACGTCATTCAACACCATCGATTTTTTCATGATGTCCGATTCAGGGATATTTGTGACCACACCGGAACCGACATCCATAGAAAATGTATACCGGTTGACGCGATCAGTGTATCTCAGAAAGATACGACACATGCTCAGTAGTCACGATTTCAGAAGCGTCATGGAAAAGGCGGCAGAGAGGAAGAAGAACGGAACGGTAGATTATCTTGAAGATATAATAGACATTATCAAGGAACAAGACCCCCCAAAGGGGAGTATGATAGAAGACAACCTGGCGACACTCAAGTTTCGGCTGGTCATCAACCAGATGCGGCAGCAGGATAATCCCAATCTCGGTCTTCTCATGTGTAAGATAATAGAGAAACATGTGGGTATAAGAATGCAATTTCTCGGAAACGTGGGATTTGATGATCGCGTTCATGATGCGGTGTGCAAAAAAATGGCCTTTGTCTACAAATATCCCTATACCCAGACAACGACCGATCTGCGGGAGATATGCAACAACGTCTTATTGATGGGCAATTAGCGGTATGAAACATTTTGAAAAGCTCAACTACTATGAAATGCTCGATATAGATTCAGAGGCCACACCCTTTGAAATCAGGCATGCCTATAATATGGCCCTGCAGGTCTATCAGGACGGCTCGCTGGCCAGTTATTCCTTTTTCTCCGAAGAAGAGAGGGAACGGATACTCGCACGACTTGAATCGGCCTTTTCCACACTGATCAATGAAAAGACGAGGGCCGAATATGACAAGATGCTGATCAGGCTGGGGGTCCTTGAAGGGGCGGATAAGGGGAAGGAAACCGCACGGGCATTGATCAATAGTAACAAAACGACGAGGATACCTCAGAAGACGGTAACACCCCCTGTGCCGATACCGGAAAAACGAATGGAGGTCCAGGAGGAAATCCTTGCGCAGGATTCGATAACGGGAACGGATCTGAAAAGGATGCGTACGCAGGCGGGAATAGAACTGGAGGATATTGCTGCGCGAACCAAGATATGGATCGAATTTCTGCGATACATCGAAAGTGACCAGTTTGATAACCTGCCGTCACGATTCCATCTGAAGGGTTTTCTCAAGGCCTATGTACAGTACTTCTCCAATCAGGCGGATACCATTGTAGAACGCTACATGAAACGGCTTTAGGGCCGGGACCGACTGGAAGGTATCTTTTGTACAAAGCTTCCCGGAAAAGAATCAGCGATTTTCCTGTCCTTCATGTACTGTGTCGCCTCTGAGATGTCTGCAAAGCGTCCGATGAGTATCCTGTTCCATGTGCCCTTTCCCGTGATAGTCACTTCTGCCCGAAATGGAGCAAATCCCTTTTCCCGAATCAGTGCCATATATGTATCGACGCCGTTAGATCCCTTGATTGACTTGATCTGTATTGCGTATTTCCCCTGTTTGGCTGGGGCCTGGGCCGGAGACGGTTTTGTCGCCGGTGGTGAAAACGGGTCAGATACCGGCAGTGGCAACTTCTCCTCTTCGGCGGTTACCGGCGGCGGTGGCGTAAGGGAAATCGTTATGGGTGATCTGACGAATTGCGCCGTCGGTATGGGATTCTTTTTCCACCTGTCATCATAATAATAGGTCTTGTCCCCCGTCAGCCTGTTTGTACGGACGGGATATACCCTGTCTCCCGATCTGGTCAATCCGTCGTGATAGATGATATGTGGCCAGAGAAGAGAGAGAATGAGACTGCCGAGAATGAGACTGAGCAGTATGAGCCTGCCCCGGGACTGCCGGCGTGGTGGTGCCGTGGTTTCCGCCGATTTTGATTCAAGGGGAAGGGCACCCTTTTCGAATGCCGATTTCGTATCACTGGCAGTCTCTTCCGCCACCTGGTGATACATGGCCTCCAGTTCATCGATAAGCTGATCATCGGTCTTCATAGTCATACATCTGCCCCGATCCGTAGCGAATAAAACCTTTACATATAACCCTATAATATGAATCGATATAATTCAAGCCGTATGTTGTATCAAATTCGATTCTTGCCTTTTGATCGGGCATATTATAAGGTAAAACGACATCCGCCAAGGAGGAAAACGATTTTTACAAAGAAACTGACATCCTGGACTTCCGGAGTGCTTCAGAAGAATTCCAGGGGCAGCAGATACTCCTTTCTGGAAGACAAGATACAATCGATCATCGCAAGCGGACTGGAAGAGGGAGTCATAGACAGGCAATCCGCCGACATGATCATGAGTGTCCTGCACATGAGAGGGGCCATGGTGCGTGAAGTCATGGTGCCCCGCACGGAAATCATCGCAGTGAGCACGGACTCCTCGATAGAAGACATCCTCACATGCATTGTGCAGCACGGTCATACACGAATCCCCGTCTATGAGGAACATGTAGATAATATTATAGGGATCCTGAACGTCAAGGATCTCATAGGATTCTGGTCGAAAGAGGTGGCGGAACGGGACATTAAATCTGTGTTACGAAAGGCCTACTTCATACCGGAGACAAAAAGCGTTCACCTGCTGCTCCACGAGTTGAAAGAACGAAAATCTCACATGGCCATCGTAATCGATGAATATGGAGGGACATCGGGACTGGTGACACTGGAGGATCTCATAGAGGAAATAGTCGGTGAGATTCACGACGAGCACGATGAAGACGATGATCCCTTCATTACACTCCCCGGTGGTGATGTCCTCGTCGACAGCAGGGTGGAGATAGAAGATTTTGAAAAAAATTTCGCCATCGAGGTCCCCGATGGACAGTTCGAAACCCTGGGGGGATTCATTTTTCATATAATAAAGAAGATTCCCGTAACGGGTGAGACAGTAAGATACGGTGATATGGAAATGGTCATAGAATCGGCAGACGAGAGACGGATTAAGCGGGTACGAATCAAGAGGATGGAGCAGGACTTATTAAGGAATATTTCATAACATGAACTGGAAGGCATGTATCTTATCACTGCTCTCGGGGACCCTGCTCTGCATTTCCTTTCCCAGGTATGATTTTCATTACTTTGTATGGGTCGCCCTTGTCCCCCTTCTCTATGCACTGAAAGACAGGACCCTGTCTGAATCCTTCCGTCTGGGGTTGTTGACGGGTCTGGTCTACAATGTGGGTGTGCTGTACTGGGTATCCTTCGTGGTGGTCAATTACGGCTTCCTCCCTCTCTATCTGGGGATCGCAATCACGATTCTCATGGCACTCAGCCTGGGCCTCTATGTCGCGCTTTTTTCAGTGTCTGTGGTCTATCTCAGAAAGCGAGGAATCAGAGAAATATATGCGGCCCCCCTCTTGTGGACGGTACTGGAGTTTGTTAAATCGTATTTCCTGACGGGATTCCCCTGGGAAAATCTCGCCTACGCTCAATACAGCAATCTATGGCTGATACAGATAGCCGATATTACCGGTATCTACGGGATAACCTTTGTCATAGTGCTGGCAAACTGTATCCTCTTCGATATGGTTACCCGCCGCGGGAAGCGCCTGCTTTTCACGGAGGCGGCGTGCGGGATGATTATTGCAGCGTGCATCTGGGGGTATGGAGATCATCGCATTGAACAGGTCAGGCAGATGGTGAAGGACAGCACGCCCGTACCCGTTTCGCTCATCCAGGGGAACATAGACCAGTCAGTCAAATGGGACCCCCAGTTCCAGTCCAGCACCCTCGGGATATACCGGCAGTTGTCGCTGGCGGCAGCGAAATCGGGACCCCGACTCATCGTCTGGCCCGAGACGGCTGCCCCCTTCTACTTTCAGGACATAGATGAACGGCACCGGCAGGTCCTGGCTGTGGCACGGGAAACGGGGGCCTATCTCCTCTTCGGGAGTCCCAGTTATATCGCAGAGGGGGAAGGCTATTTTTACAGAAACAGTGCCTATATGGTATCTCCTGGTGGAAATATCACCGGGAGATATGATAAGACACATCTCGTCCCCTTCGGGGAATATGTTCCATTGAGGAGACTTCTCTTCTTCATCCAGAAGCTGGTTGCCGGTGCAGGCGATTTCATACCAGGTGAGGGCACAACGCCGCTGGTGATGGACGGCAGGAAGATCGGTGTCTTGATCTGTTATGAGGGAATTTTTCCCGAAATCAGCGCCGCCTACGGGAGAAAGGGGAGCACGCTGCTGGTCAACATCACGAATGATGCATGGTACGGCAGGACATCGGCACCCTATCAGCATCTGTCCATGGCAGCGGTGCGAGCCGTTGAGAATCGCCTCTTTCTGGTGAGAGCGGCCAATACAGGGATCAGCGCCATCATCGATCCGACGGGACAGATAACCGCCAGCACGGGACTCTTTGAACGGGGGGTCCTCAATGGAGAGATTCGACTGATGCAGTGCACTACGGTGTATACTGCTTACGGCGACGTATTCGTATATGCCTGCATCGCACTGATTGTATGTATATCACTATTTTCACTCACAAGGAGAAATGACCATGATAGAGATTATCTATGAGACCTTGAAGGAACTGGAGAAACGAACTGACGGACTTCGAGGTTATCTTTGATATAGATGAAAAGGAAAAGAGGGCCCGGATCCTGGAAAAGGAAATAGTGAAAGAGGATTTCTGGAATGATCCGGAACGGGCCAGACATATCATCAAGGAAAAGAATGATCTGGAGAGAATAATCGCGGATCTGCATGAGCAGAAAGACACCCTGCAGGAACTGACACTGCTCTTTGAGATGGCACGGGAAGAGAATGACGAGACTACGCTTCAAGAGATCAGAGATGCCCTCGGTGAGGTTGAAGTATCGGTCAGAAACGAAGAATTCAAGATGATGCTTGGTAACGAAGGGGATCCCGGGAACGCCATCATGACCATCCATGCAGGTGCGGGTGGAACAGAGGCCCAGGACTGGGGGGAGATGCTCCTCAGAATGTATCTCAGATGGGCGGAACGGCGGCAATTTGCGACTGACATCATTGATTTTCAGGAGGGTGAAGAGGCCGGCATCAAGAGTGTGACCATTACCATTGAGGGTGCCTATGCCTATGGCTATGCAAAGGCCGAAGTGGGAATTCACCGGCTGGTGCGCATATCGCCCTTCGATACGGGGCGGAGACGACACACCTCCTTTGCCTCGGTATTTGTCTATCCCGAGATCAGCGACGATGTAACGGTCGAACTCGATGAACATGATCTCCGTATCGATACCTACCGGGCAAGCGGGGCCGGTGGTCAGCATGTCAACAAGACGGACTCGGCCATCAGGATAACACACCTGCCCACGGGCATTGTCGTACAGTGTCAGAATGAGCGATCACAGCATAAAAACAAGGCAATGGCCATTAGGGTGCTCAAATCCAGACTCTATGAGATGAAACTGCGGGAAAAAAATGAAAAAATAGAAGAAATGAACAAGGGAAAAAAGCAGATCGCATGGGGCAGTCAGATACGGTCCTATGTGCTCCATCCCTACAAGATGATAAAGGATCATCGGACGGGCATGGAAGTGGGAAATGCGGACCGGGTACTGGATGGGGATATCGACGATCTGATAGAGTCATATCTGATGAGTTAGCAATCATCGCCGACATGCGGCGATTGTTACCTCTGCCACAGTCCCGGCAGGGAAGCGTTATTCATCATTGCAAGTAGGGTCAAAACAGTTTAGTCATACGCGACAATCAAAAGTGAGGGAGTTTTTTTTATGGACAAGCTGAAAGGATTATTTGTCTTCACCTGTGCGATATCTCTGTTCTGTGTATCGTGTACCTATCCGATCAACATAGAAACGCAGCAGGTTACCGCGCCCGGTACGGTCAAGGCGGACACCGGTGAAACCGGGCAGGTTGCACAAGACAGTACCGAGTCTTCGCAGCAGGAGACCGAGATCTGTGCAACGGAACAGGTGGAAACGGAAGCAGATACCGCAGAGGATATGAAACAGGATGAAACCCCTCATGTCATAGCAAAGGAAGAAGACCTCTCACAGGCCATGGCCAGGAGCGAGGAGGACGAGACGGGACAGGTCCTGGAGAAAGAGACGGAAGCACCGCTGGCTGAGGCGGTGCCGTCGGATGCAAAGGGTGGAAACAGTTCCGGGATCATTGCTGAATCATCCGGTGAGACATCCGAATCCGGCCAAAAAAATCAGGAGCAGGGAAAGACCGACGAGGCGCTCGAACTCCTGACACAGTCTCAGAGTCTGTGGGAACAGGGGAATCTCGATGGGGCGTTGGGTCTCCTTGACGATGCCTATGCCCTCATCATCGATCTCGATGGAGATCCCGATATTTCGTGGCAGAAGGACGATCTCCGCTATCTCATAGCCAGAAGAATCATGGAGATATACACGGCACGAAGCAATGTCGCCACGGGACACCAGAGTGAGGTGCCGCTGGTGATGAACAATGACGTGCAGAAGGAGATTCAGCGATTTCGAACCTCCGAAAAGGGATTCTTTATCCGTTCCTTCAAGCGATCGGGGCGTTTTCGACCCATGATCGTCGCCAAGCTGCAAGAGGCTGGCCTGCCCGAAGAGCTGTCATGGTTGCCTCTCGTAGAAAGTGGATTCAAGATCAATGCACTCTCTCGTGCCAGGGCACTGGGGTTATGGCAGTTTATCCCCTCCACGGGGTACAAGTTCGGATTGAAACGGGATACCTGGATAGACGAGCGGATGGATGCCGAAAAATCGACGGATGCGGCAATCGCCTACCTGAAAAAGCTGCACGAAATTTTCGGTGACTGGTATACCGTGCTTGCCTCATATAACTGCGGAGAAGGCAGGGTGCTGAAGGTGATATCGCGGCAGCATATGAACTATCTCGATAATTTCTGGGATCTCTACCGCCAGCTCCCCTTTGAAACAGCCCGCTATGTCCCTCGATTTATTGCAACCCTTCACATCGTAAAGGATCCTGCCAAATATGGTATGGATCTGGGGGAGGGGCTGGAGGAACCGATCCGCTATGAGACGGTAGCGGTGAAGAAATCGATGAAGATAAAGGATATTGCGAAGAAACTGGGTGTCTCCGAAAGCCGGCTCGCTGGACTCAATACGGAACTGCGGTACAAGATTACACCTGAAACACAATATGACCTGAACATTCCAGTGGGAATGCAAGAACAGTTTGCCAGCATCGCCGACACGATTCCGAAGGCGCGCAAACCCGGTCCGGCCTATGTGCGGCACAAGGTGAGACGGGGGGAATCACTCTCGGTTATTGCGGACAAATACAGGACATCGGTCAGCGCAATCGTCGCGGCAAATCACCTGAGAAGCAGGCATACGATAAGGGCGGGAAGATGGCTCAAAATACCCTCGCGCGGCTACCGGGCACCAACCAGCAGGACCACAAAACGGATAGTCCCCAGTGGTGCGAAGGACGGAAAGGTCATTACATACCGGGTGAAGAAGGGCGACTCACTGTGGTTACTTGCGAGACGCTTCAATACAACCATATCGGAGACGAAAAAACTGAGCGGTCTGAGCCGCAGCCGTCTCTATGTGGGGCAGGTGATCACCATCAGAAACGGTAATTATGTACCCTCGAAGTCCTCCACGAAGACCTATACCGTGAAGCGGGGAGACTGCCTGTCGGTGATTGCGGAGAAGAACGGCGTGAGCCTGGCGAAACTTCTCAGGTTGAATAAATTCAGCAGGAAAACGACACTCTACCCCGGCCAGAAGATCATCGTTCGGGAGTGACGCCCGATTTCTATTCGACGCCGTATCCCGTGACGGCATGAAACAGATCGTGCTCCCGTTCCTTCATGACGGCGGCATCTTCTTCGGATCCTTCGTGATCATACCCGATGAGATGAAGGAGTCCGTGAATCAGGAGATAGACGATCTCATCATACAGTGTCAATCCTCCGCTCCGGGCGTCGCGGAGGGCCGTATCCACGGAAATAACGATATCTCCCAGGACATGGGGATTGATGTCGCCGAATTCCCCCTCCGTCATGGGAAAGGCAATGACATTGGTGGGGCGGTCTCTGTTCAGATACTCTCTGTTGATTGCCGTGATCCCCTCGTCATCGACAAAGAGGACACTTACTTCCCTGTCGGTGCAGTTAAGCCTTTCCAATATCCTGGATAGATAATTCCGTATCTGAGAGACGTCTATTATTTTTTCTTGCTGATTTTTTATTAGTACCGGCATTATTTCCCTTGTTCGTTCCGGCCATTTCAGTGGCAGGGCCGGAATAGTCAATTCTGTGATGAAAGATGCCCGTGAGGATTCTGTTGAAACTCTGACCGATTTTGCTGAGGTCGCGGAGCGTCAGTTCAGATTCGTCGAGCTGACCTTCCGCCAAAACCTGTCTGATACGGCTGACGACGTGATTTTTTATCCGCGACGGCGTGGGATTCTTCAGTGTCCGTGACGATGCCTCGATGACATCACCGAGCAGTACCAGTCCGGCTTCTCGAGAGCGGGGTTTGGGCCCCGGATATCTGAAGTCACTCTCCAGCGTCGTCTGACCCGATATCTTCTCATTCTTCTTTGCCTTTTCGTAAAAATAGCTCACAATGCTCGTCCCGTGATGTTGCCTGATAATGTCGATAATGGGCCTCCCCAGTTTGTATTCCTGTGCCAGGGCGCACCCATCCTTGACATGAGAGGTAATCACCAGGCTGCTCATCTGCGGTGTCAGTGAATCGTGTTTGTTTTCCCAGTTCTGCTGGTTTTCGATGTAATAGGTGGGCTTCTTCAGTTTGCCTATGTCATGATAATAGGCGCTCACCTTGGCAAGCAGTGAATTGGCATTGATTACCTCGGCCGCGGCCTCCACCATGGATGCCACCACGATACTGTGATGATAGGTCCCCGGTGCCACCATTATCATCTGCTGAAATATGGGTTGATTGAGATTGGCAAGCTCGAGAAGTTTTATATCGGTGGTATAGCCGAAGACCGCCTCAAAGGCGGGGACGATGCCCGATACGACAATGCCCGAGAGGATACCGCCCGTGAATCCCATGAGGAGCTTCATGGGGATATCAGGGGTGAAGAGATTGTCAGCAGCCAGCAGTGAGGAACTGATGATGATTGCCATATTTACCAGACCGATCAGGAGGCCTGCCTTGAAAAAGTCGGACCGCTGCTTGCAGCGGACGATCCGGTGTGTCGCCACGGCGCTTCCGATGAAGGAGAAGAAGAACATGGTAAGTTTGTCTTCGAAGAGGAAGGCCAGGAGAAATGAGATTCCAACGGCGGTGATGAGTCCCATGCGGCGGTTGAGGAGGAGCGCAATGAGCATGGCACCTACCGTGAGGGGGATGGCAAAGAGTGTCGTGTATGCCGGAACGATATTGAATGTGTACTCGATGGACTCACAGATAAATATGCCGGCCCTGGCCAGCAGCAGCTGGAGAATGATGGTTACGAAGACGAGGAGCAGATCGATGTTTGATGTCTTCAGTGAACGCAGGAAATGATCAAACATCTTGTAGAGGATGCAGGAGAGAAGCAATACCGTAAGGAACATACCGATAAAGGCGGAAAAGTTCACCATGCTCTTCCATCTCTGATCCTGAAAGAGTATGTCCAGCTTGTCCAGATCGGAGGGAGTGAACTTTTCTCCCTCCCTGACGATCATCTCGTTCTTCTGGACCTTGTAAAAGACCGGTTTGATATTGTCCCATGCGAGCTGCTTCCGTGTTTCGGTGGCGTTTTTCGCAAAGGTCAGATTGGGACGAACCATCTTGACGGCAAGGGAGAGGGCGAGCGACCGGTGACTCTTCGATCGTCCCTTCAGCACCGTCTGAGAGTCCTTTTGGAGAAGAGTGCGGGCATCATCCATGATAATGATGGCGGAAAGGTCCTCTCTTTCACTCTCTTGCTGGGTCTTTATGTCACGTATGGTAACGCCCCGGTCCCCGATAATGGTCTTGATCGTTTCGTCGCTTATGGGTCCCCGGTTATACAGCATGTAGATGAGCTTGACGGTGTCATTGCAGATATCAAAGGAAAACGTATTGGTCTGCAGGGTCTTGAACTCACCATTGCTGAGCTCGATCTTGGCGAGATTCTCAAAGAGGGTCTTCAGGGTCTTGGAAAAGTCGGGCGTCTTTGCCTTCTCACTGTCTCTCAGATCCTCGCCTGCCGCAAGGAAGGCCTTTGCCAGGGTGATGCCCAGTCGGTCGGGCATATCGCTGTCGTAATCGTAGATGGGCCTGATTTTCTCCACCTCTATGAGGCGTTTCTGCTTGGTTGAGGCACTGTCCTCGACGAGAAAATCACGATCCGCCTTGATGTTTGCCGTTGCAATGGCGTCCACCTTATAATCGGGATGGCTGCGGTGAATAATCTGGGGGTAGAGTATCAAAGAGACAACGAGACTCATTGCGATGACAAGGACCCATCTCTGAAACATGAGATCCCTTCCCAGCGGAAAGAGGGCGATGATACGCTCGGATATGGCCTTCCGGCCATTGGCTGTTTTTTTGGATTTTTGCATATAGGATATGATCCCGGCTTATCTGCCGTCCCTCTTCAGTCTGTCGAGGTTATTATAGGCACGTATGATGTCCTGAACGAGGGGGTGTCTCACGACATCTATCTCTGAAAAGTAGACGAATTGAATGCCCTCCGTCTTCTTGAGAATGCCTTCGGCCTCAACGAGACCCGGTGTTTTATCAGGGGGGAGATCGATCTGGGTGACATCGCCCGTTATGACGGCCTTGGATCCGAAACCCAATCTCGTCAGAAACATTTTCATCTGTTCCGTCGTCGTGTTCTGTGCCTCGTCGAGTATGACAAAGGCATCGTTCAGGGTCCTGCCGCGCATAAAGGCGAGGGGGGCAACCTCTATGATCCCTTTGTTTATCATTGCAGAGGCCCTGTCGAAGACAACCATGTCATAGAGGGCATCGTAGAGGGGTTTGAGGTAGGGATTGACCTTTTCGGAAAGGTCGCCGGGGAGAAATCCCAGTCGTTCGCCTGCCTCCAGGGCCGGTCGTGTCAGGACTATGCGATTGACCCGTTTCTCCATCAGGGCAGCCACAGCCATTGCCATGGCGAGATAGGTCTTTCCCGTTCCCGCGGGACCGATACCGAATACAATGTCACGCTTTCTCATGGAATCGATATAGAGTTTCTGCGCGACGCTCTTGGGCGTTATGATTTTCTTGTTTGATGATATGAAGACTTTATCAAGAAAGATCTTTTCAAGATTGACGGAACTGTCTCTCGAAAGGATGCGATGTGCGTAATCGATATCAGTGGCATATACGGGGTACCCATCCCTGATTATCGCATAGAGCTGAACCAGCATATTTTCGACGAGGTCGACACTGAAGGGGGCGCCCGAAATGATCAGCCTGTCGCCCTTGACGGCAAGCCGAACATCTTCCATACGTTCGATGAGCTTGATATGACGGTCGTGCTCACCGAACAATGCCTTGTTGATGTCGTTATCCGGAACAGGGACCGTCTTGGAATAACCGCTCTGTGAAGCCTGTATCTTCAAGTAATTATTTGACCTTCTTGTTCCCGATTCTTTTATTTGCACGTAAAACCCAAAATGAGGCGGTATGCTATCATTATGTATTTGTGATTGCAATAAAATTTGTCACTCCTGCAGGAACAAATGCGAATACACCTTCGCACTGCCGATCATATTTGCTATGACACAGTATTCATTGGGCTGGTGCATGGTATTGTCGATCTTCGACCAGGCGGCGACGGGAAATCCCTTTGCTCTGAGGTGAGCGGCCACCGTACCACCGCCCACACCGACAGGCTCGGCGGCTATGCCGCAGGTCTCTTGCACTGCCAGCTGAAGGGCTGCAACCACGGGAGCATCATGCGGAGTCGGTGGAGGAGCGGATACCTTCTGGACCGTTTCGCATGATATGGAAACATCGAACTGCCCTTCGATTTCCCTTGTCATTCTTGCTATCTCGGTCATAATGAGATCAAGATCATGGGAGGGGAGGACCCGGCAGTCGAGATAGAAGACATCGTCACCTGGAATGGTGTTGATGTTGGGGACGTTTGCCTCTTTCTTCGTTGCGGCAAAGGTCGATATGGGGGGATCATATATGGCCTCGGCGGTATCGAAGATCCGGTGCAGGTCATTGAGCCTCACGACGAGGTGAGACGCGGCCAGAAAGGCGTTTCTTCCCTTCTCGGGCGTGCTTCCATGGCACTGCACCCCCGACGTTTGGAAGCGGAGCCACAGAATACTCTTTTCGGCGATCTCTATCATGGAGCCGTCGGGGTTTCCAAAATCGGGCACGACGATGATGTCCTTCCTCCTGAAGAGATGCCCATGACTGTCAAGGAGATAGATCAGTCCCCGGGCGCTCGATGTCTCCTCATCGGCAACGAAGGCGAGAGAGACCGTCGATACCGGTGTTATCCCCTCGTCGATGAAGGCCCGTGCCGCAAAGAGGGAGGCCACCAGTTCCTGCTGGTTGTCCTCCGTTCCCCTGCCGAATATCTTCCCGTCACTGACGACGGCGTCGAAGGGGTCGTGGTCCCAGAGGGTCATCTCACCCGGGGGGACGATATCGGTATGGGTGAGTATCCATACCCGTTTCCCCTGGTCACTGCCGGGGAGGGTCGCCACAACATTGGGTCGCACCCCTGCGGTGACCCGGTCATCGGGTGCGTTGTACTCTGCAATCGCGGTAAAGCCGCTGGACCGGAGGTAATCGATGAGGACCCGGGACTTGGCAAATTCCCCATCGCCGCCGCTGTCGGGACCGATGGCCGGAACGGCGGTCAGTGCGGTCTGGAGAGCAATCATATCGCTGCGATATGAATCTATCCTCCTGCAGACTCGTTCATACACGGTCTTATTTACCATGGGGCACCTCTATCGTGTTGACCTCTCCAAGGCTGGAGAGGGGTTCGTCGAATTGTTTTTCATTTCCCAGTATCAGTATGGTCTCACTCCCCTGTGCAAGATAGGCGCGCGCCGCCCTGTTGACATCTTCAGGTGACACGGCGGCAATGTTGCTGCGATAGGTAGACAGAAAATCACCGGGTAGATCGTTGTATTCGAGCATCAACTGTTGCATCGCTACCTGGTGTGACGATGCAAAGGAAAAGACGAAGCGGGAGTCCATTGATTGTTTCGCCCAGGAGAGTTCCTCGTCCTCGACGACGGCTTCCTGTACGTCAGTGATGATGGAATGCATGACGGAGAGGGCCTGTGACGTCGATGCCGACTTGGTCATTGCATAGGCGCCGAAGATGCCGAAATCGGCATGGGCGGAATAGAAACTCCCGGCACTGTAGGCCAGGCCGCGGACGTTCCTGATCTCGTTAAAAATGCGTGAATTGAACCCGCCGCTGCCGAGAATGAAATCGAGGACCTGGAATGAGAAATAGTCGGTGTGTGTCTTTCCCGGTGCCACCTGTCCGAGAATGATGACCGACTGCGGAATGTCCTTGAAGAGGTAATTGACGGATCGCTGCTCCTTCCCTTCAACGGGGGGCATGGCCTGCACGTCACCGGTGGCCTTCCACGTCCCGAAGTGCCGGTTCAGTACATCGACGACTTCACTGCGTGTTATGTCTCCCGACAGGGCGATCATGACATTGCCGGGAAAGAAGAATTGCCGGTGAAACCGTAGGAGATCAGACCGCTCAATATTCCCGACAGATTCCATGCTGGACAGTTTCCCCCGTGGGTTTCCCGCATAGATGAGGCGGGTGAATTCGCGGAAGGCGAGGCGTTGCGGGTTGTCATAGAGGCGACGCAGGGATTCGATCTTCAGGTTTTTCGCCTGCCTGAGTTTTGCCGCTTCAAAGGCGGGGTGCATCAGCATGTCTGAAAAGATCCCGACGCCCCGTTCCATATCCTCCCTGAGAACGGAAAGGGTAAAGGTCCCCGATTCCCGTTCCATGGAAGCGGAGATCGATGCGGCCATGAAGTCGAGCTCTTCGTCAAGGGCATCAGCCGGCATGCCTGTCGTACCCCCCGTGCGCATCACGGTGCCCGTAATGTCGGCAAGCCCCTCTTTCCCAGGTGGATCGTACATGGCTCCCGTCCGGATGACAGCGGACATCCTGACGAGGGGGAGTTCGTGGTCTTCCAGGAGGTAGACGATGATGCCGTTTGCCAGTGGTATACGTTCCGCCTCGGGAAGTTCAAAGCTCAACGGGGTGTAGAGGATGCCGTCCGGGTCGCTGAGGGGTACGACGCTGCAACCGGTGAGGGCCAGCGAAATACCTGTGACGATAATCAATACGATACGTTTCATTTGTTCTCCTTCTGTACGAGGGTGGCAACGGTCCTGTTTTCTTTTGTCAGGTACTCTTGTGCCACCCTCATGATGTCCTGTGGTGTTATCTTTTCCATGTATTCCATGTGATCGGTAATGTAGTGATAGTCACCGGCAATGACCTCATAGTACGACAGGGTGCTGGCGAGGCCGGCATTCGACGTGAGTCCCCGCAGGAAATCGGCTTTGAGCCGGTTCTTGGCCTTCTGCAGTTCCCGCTCGCCCACAGGTTCATGTTTCAACCGTTCCAGTTCTTCGTAGATGGCCTCTTCGAGGTCACCGGTGGTGAAGGGTTTCCGGGGCGTGGCAAAGATGGCGAAGAGATTGGGATACCGGGCGCCGGGGAGACCGTTGGCCGTGTCCACCCCTGTGGCGATTCCCTTGTCCGTGACTATTGCCTTGAAGAGCCGGGATGTCCTGCCCCGTGAAAGGATGGTGTCGATGATATCGAAGGCATAATCGTCAAAGGAGGGAAGGGTGGGTTTGTGATATCCAATGTATACCTGCGGGTTCGCTTCGGCGATATAGTCCATCCTCCGCTCACCCAGCTGGGGCGGTTCGACGGGTATGTTTTTCACGGGGATCTCCTGATAGGCGATACCCCCGAAGTACTTCCGCACCGTGTCCATGACCCGCGCGGGTGTTACGTCGCCCACAATGGCAATGACGGTATTGTTGGGGGCGTGGTAGGTCCTGAAGAATGATTTCATGTAATCGATGTTCAAAAAGGGCATGTCCGACGACCAGCCGATTATGGGCCTGCGATAGGGGTGGACGGAAAAGGATGCGGCGAGGAAGAGTTCCATGAGCTTTCTGTCGGGATTCGATTCGATGGTCTGTCGCCGTTCCTCCATGACGACCTTGCGTTCGGAATAGAATTCCCTGAATACGGGGTTGTGCATGCGATCGGCCTCGATGCGTGCCCACAACTCGATTCTGTTGGAGGGAAGACTGATGTGGTATGTCGTTACGTCGTAACCCGTCGATGCATTGAGATCGACGCCACCGTTTACGGTGTAGAGGCGGTCGATTTCATTCTCTACGATATATTCCTTTTCCCTTTTCTGGAGCAATGCCAGTTCCTCTTCCAGACGGGCGATACGGTCACTGTCTCCCGCCGGGCCCTTTAACTTTTCGAGATCAAGGGCAGTGATCACGGCATCTCGCTCCCTGATAATGGGCTCTTCGGCACGGTAGTCCGTCGTTCCGATGGTCCTGGTCCCCTTGAAGAGCATGTGTTCCAGAAAATGGGCGGTCCCCGTCCGACCGTCGTCTTCGTCGACGGCGCCGACCCTGTACCGTATATAACAGGACAGGGTGGGACTGAGATGTCGCTCCACGATCAATACAGTGAGACCGTTTGGGAGGGTATGCCTGTGTACCCTTTCTTCGAGGTTGTATTCGGCAGCGTTGAGTGAAACCGCCGCGCAGAGTGTCATTACTGTCACGATAATGGTTACGATGGTGAATCGGAAGATACGTGTCATGTCAATCATTCCTTCTGAAAAAGTTATATATCTGTAAAAGGGAATACCATACACCGATGGCGCTCACCATGATGAGCAGGCTCGATGAAAAGAAATACATGACGAATTCCAGGGGATTGTTGAGATGGTAGGAACCGATCAGTACATCGATGCCGATGATGAGAAAAAAGAGCGATACCAGGCCGATGATCAGGTTTTTCCCCCACCATATGATCGCGCTCATAGCAGCCCCATCTTTTCCGTTGCCTTGAGTCCGTGTCCCGTCAGGACGGATACCACCGTCTCCGAAGGATCGGACCGATGGAGATATTTCTCTATTCCCGCCGTTGTCGCAGCCGAGGTGGGCTCTATATAGAATCCCATACGACAGATTTCCTTCAGTGATGCCTTCAGTTCATCGTCACTGACGGTGATGACATCGCCTCCCGTTTCCCGAATTGCGTCAATGATCTGTGTCCCGCGGATCGGCTCTGCGATGGCTATCCCCTCGGCCAGCGTCGGCTCCGGCGATACCGGGGGGATCGAATCGAGGGTTTCTCGAAAGGCGCGGTACAGGGGATCACAGCGGTCGGACTGCACGGCGATCAGTCTCGGTATGTTCCCGGTGATGCCCGACTGAAAGAGTTCCGTAAATCCGATATGTGCGCCCAGGAGGAGCGTTCCGTTCCCCGCGGGGAGGATGACCGTGTCGGGCGACCTCCAGCCCAGCTGTTCGCACACCTCATAGGCAAAGGTCTTCGTTCCATGGAAGAAGAAGGGATTCCAGGAGTGGCTGGCGTAATAGGTCTCTTTCGAAAGCCGCAGGGCCGCAGCGGCCGTATCTTCCCTGGTCCCGGGTATCCGGTGCAGTCGGGCACCGTAGAGTCCTATCTGGGCCAGTTTGCCGGCAGCGGTATGCTCGGGAACGAGTATGTCACAGTCGATCTTTGCCCGTGCGCAGTAGGCCGCGATGGCGCATCCCGCATTGCCCGACGAATCCTCGACGACCTGTCCGATACCCAGCTCCCGTGTCTTGCTGATGAGGACCGATGCGCCCCGGTCCTTGTATGAACCGGTGGGAAAGAGATTGTCTTCCTTGATCATGACGGGCCTTCCGGCGATGACAACCTCAACGAGGGGCGTAAAACCCTCATCGAAGGTGACGATATTGCGATCATCGATGATCGGAATTGCCTCGCGATATCGCCACAATGTGGGACGTCTTTCATGTATCGCTTTACGGTTGAAACGGGGTTCGAATTCGATATCGAGCAGGGATCCGCACTCACAGCGCCAGAGGGGCTCGCCAAGATCATAGTCTCTGTTGCATGTCCTGCATATAAGTCGGTTCATGTCACTCCCACCGGATTCGGATGATCATCAGGGGCGATTCTACTACCCATCGGGATGCAAAGCAAAAGAAAAATCGCGGTTCAATCGACAAGCATGAGACAGTAGATATTGCGAGTATCGGTTCGTTCTCTCAGTGGTTCTATATAAAAACCATTGTTTCTGGCGGTCTGGTACACATCGATGCCGCATGCCTCCATCGAGGGACGTGCCCGCAACTTGTTATTGCACTCCAGTCCCGCGATCTTGTTGCAGTCTTTGCAGAGATGACAGGGACCGGCAAGAAACAGGAAGGCCCGGTAGAGACCGTCTTTGAACATGGTCACTTCCATGTCAATGAGCATGTCAAAATATGTACAAAGACCATTCCAGCGATCCGGCGAAACGGCTGCCTCTTTATGAAAGAGGATGGCTCGATTGTATGAATCGATAATGGTTCGTGTCGATTCCGGCGTGGGTGTGTCGGGGGGACAGCCGTAGCGTCTGTTATAGTTGGAACAGCCGAACTGGCATTTCAGGCGTACCCAGGCGGCGGTGACGACACTGGCCGGATCGATGAGGCGAGCATGGGTGGCGCCCCTGTCAACGGCTTGTATAAGGTACCGTTCCAACGATGGTTCATGCATATCTTTGACTCCTCGTTTCATCTTTCAGTGCACGATACATGTCATAGCTGAGATGATCGCTCCGGCAGGGGAGGAGTGTGTTGTTGTGAAACAGGGGCTCCTCGGCGATATCGAAGGGGGACAGGGACACCGATTTCTCCCAGAGGGGGGTCCCGGGGATGGGAGAATATTCGGCGATGACCGGTCGGGCGCCCAGTGACTGTATGAAGACGATACTGTTGTGGACCTCGGCTCCGGTCTGTCCGGGGAGACCGCAGAGGATATAGACGCCGATATCGGACGATCGGTATCCCGCCTGCTGCAGGTGCCTGACAGCGGCGATCGTTTCTTTGTTGGTGATCTTTCCCCCCGTTTCCATCTGTCTTTTTACGCTGGAGGTCTCGAAACCGAACCGAATGGTGCGGAATCCCGACCGAAACATGAGACGACTGACCTCTTCGCCGATCTCTCTGAGATGGAGACCGTTGGGACAGTGAAAATTGACCTGCAGATCCCGCCGGATGATCTCCTTCATCATGGGAATGGCACGGTGTTCGGCATCGACGAGAAAGGCATCGTCGTAGATAGCGAAGTTTGTGACACCATGGTTGTTGTGCCAGAAGGTTATTTCGTCGACGACACTGATGGGGTCACGGACCCTGAAGCCGTCGTTGAGGATGTGGGACGCACAGTAGGTGCAGCGAAAGGGACAGCCGCGGGATGTCATGATGGGGACCTGATCCAGTGACGCGAGGAGGTCGAAGGCGGGGTAGGGATAGGAGTCGAGATCGGCATGATTGGGCATGAAGTCGGACATGTCACAGAGGCCGGGCAGCTCTGTTTCACCCTCTCCGGTGACGATGATATCGGCACCGGCGTAGTGACGGGCGTGATCGGTGCAGAGTGTGGCGTAGTTGCCGCCCAGGACGATGGTGCTGCCGGGCCACGACTCTCGGGCCATAGCAATGGTCTCACAGACACCGGGGTACCAGTATGTCATCATGGAGGTCACGAGGATCATGTCGGGTCTCTCCAGTGCCGCCAGTTCTTTTCTGAAGATATCTGGCCCAATGCCATACCGGTTGTACCGGCGTGGAAAGTCGCTGAGCAGGGCCGGTTTTTCGATGGTCTCCTTGTAGTAGTGCCCGTTGCCCCACCTGCGCCGTTTGGGTGTCTTGATTCCAGGGTCGGCTTCCATGAAAGGATGGCGGGGGGTGAGACAGTCGATGAAACGGACCTGGTGGCCGTTGTTTCTCAGGATGGAAGCAAGATACAGGAGGCCGATCGGTTTGGACCAGAAATCGTAGGCAGCAAAATCATGTATCCAGGGATTTATGAGGCAGATAGTCTTGGTCATGGTATGCCGTCATGTGTAACAGAAGGAGCTGACATGTCTTGTATCGGGAATACCTATTGTGACTGTCCCAGTACACGCTGTACCCGCAGGATCAACACATCCTTTCTGATGGGTTTTCTGATGTAGTCCGATGCCCCCAGACGAAAGCTCTTTTCTTCGTCATGGGCGCTTTCTGCCCCGGAGAGAAAGACGACACTGGTCTTGATGCCCTTTTGTGTAATCATTTCAAGTAACTTGAAGCCATCGAGATTGGGCATGTTGATATCAGACAATATCAGATCGAACTGTCGCTTGCCGAGAGAGAGAAGGGCCTCGATGCCGTCTCCGGCAGTTGATACGGTATATCCTTCGTTTTCGAGCAGACGGACGATGATTTTGCTTGTCGATGTATCGTCTTCCACGACCAGGATCTGTTTCTCTTCAGTGGCCGCCGGTTCGGTCACGTCGGGGGGAATCACCGGTTCTTGTGGTAGCTCTCTGAAGTCGGTGTCTTCTATGAGTACCTTCCGGTATGCCTCTTCCGGTGACGTGATGTGTTTTCGTATCTTCAGGAGGGCGTGACTGCTCAGGAGGTAATCACCCCGCCGGAATATGAAATTCCTGATCTGGGCGATGGAGGAGCCGTCCCGGATCATTTCTTGAACGGCGGTATCGAAATCGATGATCTCATAGATTCCCTCACGTCCCAGATACCCGCTGTTGTCGCACTTGGAACATCCCACGGGGTGTGCCACCTCTGCGGGGATATCGTCGGTGAAGGGTGACAGCATCTCGATCTCTTCGGGGGAAATGGGAAGGATCTCCTTGCAGTGGGGACACAGCTTCTTGATGAGACGCTGTGCGACTATGCCCAGGATTGAATCTCCCATCTCGCCCCGTTCAACACCCAGTCGCTCCAGGCGAAATATGGCGGTGGTGGCATTGGAGGTGTGGAGAGAACTCAACGTCAGGTGTCCCGTGCTGGCAAAATCGAGGGCCACCCGGGCCGAGTATTCGTCCCTGATTTCCCCGAGAAAGAGTATGTCGGGGTCCTGCCGGACCGATGTCTTCAGTAGAGAGGAGAAGGTTATGCCCGCCTTTTCATTGACTTGCTGCTGATTTGCCAGGGGAATGCGGTACTCGATGGGGTCTTCGACGGAAATGAGGCTCCGCTTCTTGCAATCGATATTGTTGAGAAGGCTGTAAATGGTAGTCGTCTTTCCCGACCCCGTGGGGCCGACAACCAGCAGAAGGCCATTGGTCCTGCCCGATAAATCGAGAAGGGTGTCGGTCTGTTTCCCCGACATCCCCAGCATGGAAAGGTCCTGAGGAGTGATGTAGGGTTCCAGCAGGCGCATAACCAGACTTTCGCCATTGGGAGTCGAGGAGGTCGAGAGGCGGAGATTAAAGATGCGTTCCCCTGTCTGTGTCTGAAAGGCTCCGTCCTGCGGTCTCCTTCGTTCGGCCACGTCGAGACCGCCCAGCGCCTTCAATCGGGTGATGATCCGGGCCCCCGTGACCTTTTCCAGTGCAATGATATCGAGCAGATCACCGTCGATGCGGAATCGTATGACCGTGTTGTTTTCCTTCGGTTCTATGTGTATGTCGCTGGCACGCTTTGAAACGGCCATGGCAATGATCGTATTGGTAATCTGAATCGTCGGTTTGTACTTCAGATCGGGATCGAGGGCATCGATAACGTGATCTGTAACATGTACAATGGCATCCCCGCCTTTTCGATGGGGAATGGATCGGTCACGTCCCGGGGTAATGTCGGGATCGAGGATGACATCAATATTCATCGGTTCGGTAATGAGCAATCTGGCATGCTGGGACACTCCGGAAAAACGCTTGAGCATATCGATAAGATCCCAATCGAAGGGATTACTGAGGAGAAAGGCAGGATCGTCAGTGTCGTCGGTGATGGTGACCACGTGATTCGATTTGCAGAAGGCCGTGGGAAGAACGCCCAGCCTGACACGTTCGGGATTGATCTGCGCGATATAGGGGATATCCATGAACTCGGCAATAAAATGGGCCAGGGTGCTTTCGCCGATTTCCAGGTGAGATGCAATCTGGAAGATGTTTGCCGGTGTAATTTTTGCTATGGTGAACTTCTTTTCAGGATCGACATCGAACCGTCGAAAGAGGAACTCCTTGAACTGGAGAAAGTTGGCCGACTGCAGCTTTTTGTGCCACGGGATGGTGTCCCGGTGAATGGCCTTCCATGTTTCGTCGGTCTTGATGTGCTCTTCGATCTTCTCAAGCAGCCCTTCCCGCGTGATGGGTTTGGTGAGGTAATCGACGGCTCCAACCGAAAAGGCCCGGGCCCTGTCTTTCTCTTCATCAAGGGCGGTGACAAAGACGACGGGAATATATGCCGTTGTGGGATCTTCCTGCAGGGCCGCACAGACGTTGTAACCATCCATGCCGGCCATCATGATGTCGAGGAATATGAGATTCGGTCTGGCCGACAGGGCATGTTTGATACCATCGGGACCATTATCGGCCGTTATGACGCGGCATCCACCGTTGGATATGAAACGCTCCGCCAGTTTCAGAATGGTCCGGTCGTCATCGATATAGAGGATCAGTGGTTCTTCAGATCTGTTCATAGAAATGGTTCACTGCTGTTTACGAAAGGTTGAGTACATCCTTTGTCAACTACCCTAGCAGAGGGAACGGGAGAGGGTCAAGGCAAAAATATGGGGTAGTGACGGCAGTAATATGTGCACTTGTCGGTGTCATCTGTGTTATAGTGAGGTATACCGACAAAAGGAACATGCCATGAGTATTCTGATAGTTGACGATTCGCCAGACAGTCGAGTCCTGCTTGCAACGATACTGAGGAAATCGGGGTATGAGGACAGCATCCTCGCGTCATCGGCACGGGACGCATTCAGACTCCTCTCTGACGACGGCGTCAGCGTTTCTCTCATACTCATGGATATCATGATGCCCGGCGTAGACGGTATCGCGGCATGCCGTCACATAAAGTCGGAAAAGCGGTTTCAGGATATACCCGTTATCATGGTAACGGCAAAGACGGACACGACCTTTCTCAGTGCGGCTTTTGATGCCGGTGCCATGGATTATATTACCAAACCCTTCAATAAGGTCGAACTGCTGGCGCGTGTTACGTCGGCACTGACGCTGAAGCGGGAAATGGATATCAGGAAGGAGCGTGAGCGGGAGATTGCACGGATCGGACATGAAATACAGAAGACACTCCTCCTTGAAGAACCGCCGTGCCACCTGCGGGAACTGGAAATGGCGGCACTGGCAGTCCCCTCACAGAGAATAGACGGTGATTTTTACGATTTCATACCATACAGTGATACCGTTGTGGATGTCGTTGTGGCAGACGTCATGGGAAAGGGCATCCCTGCGGCCATGCTGGGAGCGGCGACAAAAAACCAGCTCTTCCGGGCAGTCAACCGGATACTCGTAGAATCGGAGTGCGACACCACGCCCGAACCTCGCGAGATAGTCAACCTGGTGCACGGGGAAATAACGAATGAACTGATCAGACTGGAGAGCTTCGTGACGCTCTTTTATCTCCGACTGGACACGGAAGCCGGGAATGCCCGCTATATAAACTGCGGACACACCGGCACTATCCATTTCAGGTGTCGTGAGGGACGGTGTGCCATACTGGAGGGGGAAAACGCACCACTGGGATTCTCGCGAGATGAGATCTACCGGCAGCAGTCGGTTTCCTTTGAAAGGGGAGACATCTTTGTCTTTTATTCCGATGGCATCACGGAGGCAAAGAACGCAGACGATGAGTATTTCGGCATAGAGAGACTGAAGGGGTGCGTCGATGGGTGCCACGATCTCGCGCCCGCACAATTGATCGAGGCGATACGGGATACAGTGACGGCATTTTCGGGACAGCACAGCTTCAGCGACGACGTGACCTGTGTCATCGTCAAGATCAGCGATGTCGGACGTGCCGTGATGAAAATCAGCAACAGCCCGTCACAGCTTGCCGGTGTCCGTGCCTTTGTGGAAGACATGTGTGCGCGTCATGAATCGGCACCACTGGATGATTTGACTGTTTTTGAATTGTCACTGGCAGTGCACGAAACCCTGGTAAATATCATGGAACATGGCCTGTCTGACGATGATGAGACCATTACTGTTGAAATCCTTCCGGGGCCGGAGGTAATGACGATCAGTATCCGGTACCGGGGAAGCGAATTTCCTCCCGAATGCACGGGACCCCCAAAGATCGAAGACATGGAGGAACGGGGATACGGCATGTTCATCATAGAGAAAATGACCGATCGGCTTTCCTGTTATCGTGATGACTGCGGCCAGATGAGCATCGTACTGGAGAAGAACATCACAAAAGCGAAAATTGATTGATTATATCCAGTCTCAGTGGTACCCTAATAAAAACAGGTGAGGAGCAGGGGTCATGACATTCTATCGTGAAAGGGTGGCAAACGTTGAGATAGTGACACTGGTGGGAAATTCCCTTGATGTGACCAACAGCAGTGAATTCAAGGGGGATATCCAACCCGTCATAGAGGATAATCCTTTTGTGATACTTGATATGAACAACGTCAAGTTTGTTGACAGCTCCGGTTGCGGTGCAATTCTCTCCTGTCTGAGGAAGGCGAGAGAGGCAAAGGGTGACGTGAAAATATGCAATACGGCCGAGCAGATTATCGAATTATTCAGACTCATCCGGCTTGACAGAATCATTGAAATACACACATCACAGCAAAAGGCAGTTGACTCCTTTTCCAACTGACTGATGCATCCCGGTTAGATCTCCACTGTATGTATCTGACGAATGGAACCGGTCTATGAATCGTAGATGGTTGAAGAGTATCATATTTCCCTGTGAACTCATCGTTGTGTACGGTCTCCTGTGGTTTCTCCATGCGCAGGGAATAACGAGCCCGAAATTTCATATTCTTATCCTGTGCTTTGCGGGTATCATATTTACGCTCTATTACGGGGTCAAAGGTGCCCTTGGGGCAGTGCTCTTCACGGGCCTCACCATATACGCCTTTGAGGATATGTATTTCTTTGCCTTCCTGGCACGAAATTATCTGGAATCGAGCTTCTATCTCGTTACCGTCCTTGTCACCGGTTTTGTCCGGTCGGGAAACGAACTGAAGACAACAAGTACCGATCTTGCCAACAGGATCCTGCAGAAGCGTATCGAAAACCTCAGTATCGATCTCTCGGAAAAGGACCGGGCACTCCGTGACGCCTTCCATGAAATATTGACCGATATGGAATCACCGAAAATCATGTACCAGGCCCTGAGAAGACTGTCGGAGATTACCGATAACATCACACTCTTCGATGAAATTCTCTATGTCCTCTACGCCCACTGTCACGTGGAAAAATCGAACATCTATGAACCGGTGTCACGGAATGAATTCAAGCGGGTGTCTTCCTTCGGTTCGACAACACTCCCCGATATACTCAAATGGAAGGCAGACGATATGCCGGAAATTATTCGTGTCGCCGCGTCGGAAAGGGAGGTGATTATTCCCCGTGAGTTGGGAAACAAGCTGGTGATGGCCATTCCCATCATGTCATCATCGGAACAGCTGCGATATATCATCATCGTAGAAGAGATACGGTTTATCAATCTGTCGGAAGACCTGATAGAACTGCTCAAGATAGCCGCTTTCTGGGTGAAACATGTCATTGAACATCAATTGTACCGGGAGGAGATGCTGCAGTACAGTCAGTTTGCCTCCGTTGTCATCTATCGACCCGACGTCTCGCGAAAGATACTAAAACGGAACATCGCGCGCTATAAGCGGCATGGACTGCCCTTCCAGATGCTTCATATTTCGGGACTGATTTCGGAAAGACTGATCAGGAAGCTGTCGGAACGGCTCCGCCTCTACGATGAATTTTATCTGCTGACGGGGAGTGAGGCAGTCATATTCCTTTCGATGACAGAAGAAGATTATGTGGATGTAGTCATGAACCGCCTGGCGAGTACGGGAGCAGACATCACTATACGGAGATACGATGGAAGGTAAGCTGTACGTTTACTGGGTAATAACAGAGATCGCGTCGGTGGTGCTCTTTCTGAGGGGCATAACGGGATGGGCGGATCTCGTCCAGTTCTCCTTTGCCCATGCCGTTACCGTCGGTATCACCTATCTGCTCTACATCTCACTGATCGGATCGGACCGTCTGCTGAGAAAGCGGGTCATGACCAGGGCCTTTATCATATTCATGACCGCCATTGCCGTCATTCCCATGGCAGGTCCCGTTACCGCCCTCTGCATTCCCCTCTTCGTCAGATTCGTTCCCGTCTATCCCATCAGGAGTGAATCTTTCGAAAAGGTCGACAACACCATACTGCGGGCCATAGGAGAGAAACTGTCCGGGAGGGTAGTACCCATTTCGGAGGCACTCCTGATACAGTCCGTGAAACGGCATGAAGTCTTCAGGATGATGGGGGTCCTGGGAGAGGCAGAGTGGTCGGCGACAAAGTCACATATCCTTAAATATATCATACGATTCAGCCCCAATCAGGGCATCATTCTCATGGCCATCGATATGATCAGTAAAAAGCTGGATTCCCTTCTGACCGAGATAGCCGGGCTGGAGGACCGGCGAAATCCCGACCAGTGGGTACAGCGACGGCTGGCAGAACTCTACCATGAGATATACAATCTCGAACTGTGCGATCCCATTATGAAACAGTTTTATGAAAAGAATGCCTGCTATCGTGCCGTCATTTCCTATAAGCAGAGCGGTTCCGAAGATGATGCCCAGTTTGCGGTAAAACTGCTTCTGAAGGCCGATTTGATACGGGAGGCACGGGAGATATACAATCAGATCAGGAAGGGGAAGAAATACTTTTTCCCGAAGTGGATAACCTATGAATTTGAGCTTGCCATACGGCTGAAAGACAGGGAAAACTTCGACAATCTCTACACACTGATAGAAACGGCGGGGGGAGTATTCGTCCCCGGCAGGGTAAAAGAGGCGGCGAAAACATGGAGAAGAGTGCTGACATCTGCCTGGTTGTAGAGGGCAGCTATCCATACGTCACGGGAGGCGTGTCATCGTGGATCCAGTGGTTGATGGAAAATGCGACGGACTTTACCTTTGCCATCGTGGCACTCATTGCGGAAAAAAAGGGAAGCGACGACATGAAATATACCCTTCCCGCCAACGTTGTCTCCTATGACCAATACGTCATATTCGATTACGATGAGATCGAGCATGCGAAGCCGGTGAGACTGTCGAAGCGGGAGTGGAAATCACTGTCGGACAGTCTCTTCCGGCTCATGATGGACTGGCGCGACGGTTCCATATCTCACGGTGATCTCCTCTTTCTGAGGGAATTGATGACGGAACATTCCCCACATATATTCAACAATTTTCTCAATGACGAGCGTGCATTTCTGCTCCTGACGAACCTCTACGAAGAATTCAGGGGAAGCAAGGGGTTCATCAAATACTTTTACAATTACCGGAATATCCATCTCATTGTCTTCCGCCTCCTCTCCATCGTCGCAGACCTCCCGGCGGCGTCGGTCTATCATTCTCCCGGTACGGGATATGGGGGATTTATCGCCTGTCTCAAGTCTTCCATGGAGGAGAAGCGTTCCCTGATCACGGAACACGGCATCTATCTCCAGGAAAGAGAGATGGAACTGTTGAAATCTCAGTGGCTCGACGATCCCTATCTGAAAGATATGTGGATCGATTTTTTTACCGCAATCTGCTGCTGGCAGTACACCATCTGTGACCGCGTGATAACCCTCTACGAGGGAAACAGAAACCTTCAGGTGGAATATGGTGCAGACGGGAGGGCCATCACGGTGGTCCCCAACGGTATCAAGATAGATCGTTTCAAAAAGGCACGGAGACGTCGATGTACAAACAATCCCCGGACGGTGGCGCTCGTGGGGAGGGTGGACAGTGTCAAGGACATCAAGACATTTATCCAGGCCATGGCAATTATCAGACAGGACTATGGTACCGTTCAGGGGTACGTTATCGGTCCCGTAGACGAACAGCCCGGCTATTTTAAAGAGTGTGAGGACCTGACAAAAATGCTGGAACTGGAACAGGTCGTCACCTTTACCGGCAGGGCCAATGTGCTTGACTATTACTGGCAGATGGATGTCCTCCTCCTGACCAGTATAAAAGAGGCCATGCCGCTTGTCGTCATGGAGGCCATGGCCTGTGGTATCCCCGTGGTGGCCACCGACGTCGGTGCCTGTCGAGAACTCCTCTACGGTCATCATGACGATATCGGTCCCTCGGGTACTATCGAGCGGGTTATGGACCCCAAGGGTATAGCCGATGCGACACTGCACATACTGAAGGACGGGGAACTGGCCAACCGTCTGGCAGTAAACGGTATCAAGCGGATAGAAACGTTCTATCGTGAAGAGCTGATTCTCCGGCGATACCGGGAGATATACAGAGGACTTATCAATGGCGGGGATTAATTTCATACTGGAAAAATATGTCCAGCGGAACACACTGAGCGGAGCTATCCTGCGGGAAGCCGTCAATGTCATGGAGGCGGTGGGGCCCTGGTTTCTCACCGTCCTCTATCTGGGCATCATCGGTATTACCGTCTATGTGGTGCACGGAACATCGCCTGTTTTCTTCTATCTCCTCATTACCTATGCGACGGCATTGTCTCTGATCCTGTCATCGCCGGTGCACTCCATGTTTACCCGTTCACTGGCAGACGATATATTTCTCATGCGGTATCAGGCCATAACCGACGGCATAATTACCCTGTGCAGCCTCATGATCGTCATCTCCTTTGGCGTCGGGACACTGATCGTATTTCCCCTTTCCCGAGTACCCTTCGACCTCAAGATCAGTTTTGTCGGCATGACCACGCTGCTGTCGCTTCTCTGGTGTATCAGTACGACCCTCAGCTCTCTCAGGAAAGAAAAGATCTTTTTCATGATATTCTCACTGGGGATTGCAGTGAGTCTGATACTCTTCCTTGTGCTGCGGCCTGCCGACACCAAGGTCCTCATGGCCGTTTTTTCTCTTGCTCCCGTCATACCGGTGGCACTGGGCGGGGCCTATATCATAAAGGTCTATCTCAGGGGGGCCATATCCATCGATCTGGGATTTTTCAGACGCAGCGGTCTCGTCAAATTGGGTCTTGCCATCTTTTTCTTCAGTGTGGGATTCTGGAGTGATAAATTCATCTTCTGGTATATGCTGGGGAAGAAAGACTCCATCGATACGTTGTTTCGATACTATACGGAGTATGATATCCCCTTTTTCGTGGCCCTCGTCATCATGATGATCGGATCATTTCTTGTATACAGAGGGATCAAAGACAAGATTACGAGACCATACGAATCCTTTATTTTCAAGATTTCAAACAATTTTCCCTTCAGTGAGCTTGCACTGGAAAAATACAATCTCGTCAGGGGGATCAGCTATGTCTCTTCATCCATCGTCGTTTTCTATGGTGGCATAGTGATATTTATCCTCTTTCTCATATATGTCGATGTCGTTCCCATCCCCTGGCGTAACCCCTTCGTCTTTCATTACCTCCTGCTGGGCACGATCTTCTTTTCACTCTATTTCTTCTGTTTCCTCGTTCTCCAGTACCTCGACGACTATGCCGCCCTGGTAGTATTGAATCTCATATTTCTCTGTGTAAACGCAGGGGGGACAGTCCTGTCGATACACCTGGGGTATGAATTTCACGGAACGGGTTTTATGGCTGCCTGTATCGTTTCGGCCCTGGTGGGTTTTGTAATGATCAATGCAAAGATGGGAGGGCTGGAATATGAGGTGTTCAGGAAGGCAGTCAGGCAGAGTGAAGGATGATCAGAGAAATTCGTTGCACAGAGACGTCATACGTGTCAGATAGATACGTTATGCTGGAGGTTATGGGTGGTTCGGAACGTATTACAGAATAAGACCTTCGAGGGAAGTCTCTATAGATCCCTGGAGAGGAACTCGCATGTGGGTATATACATCATGCAGGATGGTGCCATCCAGCTGGTAAATAACTATACCCTGCGATGTCTGGGTCGGAAGAGGGAGGAACTCCTGGGTAAGAACTTCATGGCCTATGTGCATCCCGAGGACCGGCAGGCGGTCCGTGAAAGTACCATCAGGATGCTGAAGGACGAGATCGACACGTCCCACAAATTCAGGATTATTCGCAGCAGCGGTGAGTTCAGGTGGATAGACGGGGCGGTAACGTCGCTGAGATATCGGGGACGGCGGGCCATACTGGGCAGCTCCATCGACATTACGGAACAGATGAGATCGTGGCACAAGGTGCTCGAGCTGGAGACACTGGAATCGTCAATATTGAAGGCCATCCCCCATGCCGTCATAGGAATAAGAGACCGCCATGTCTTCTTTGCCAACAGCGGTGTTCGCTCCGTCTTTGGATGGGATGCCGAGGAAATGATCGGGAAGAATACGCGCATATTGTACCGGAGCGATGAGGAATATGAAGAAATCGGCGGCATGGCCTATCCGGCCATTCAACGTGAGGGCATCTTTACCATTGAATATCCCTGTCTGAAAAAAGACGGTACGGAGATCGAGTGCAGGGTCAGTGCCTCCGGTATCGGTGAGACGCAGGAAGAGCGGAATATCGTAGCCATCTATGAAGATATTACGCAGCGAAAACGGGCCGAGCGGAAGCTGGAGGAATCGCGCGTTCAACTCCGCAAGCTCTTTGCCCACCTTCAGTCGGTTCGTGAGAAGGAGCGGACACGCATAGCCCGTGAGCTGCACGATGAACTGGGTCAACTGCTGATGGCATTGAATACCGATATCATCCTCCTCAAGAAACACCTGTCACCCGAAGAGAGACACCTGGATGAAAAGATTGCATCGATGTCCAGCCTCATCACCATAACCATGGACACACTGCACCGGATATACAAGGACCTGAGGCCGGCAATGCTCGATCATCTCGGACTGGTGGCGGCCATCGACTGGCAGGCAAAGGATTTTCAGAAGCGGACGGGCATCGAGTGTACCGTCAGGGTAGAACCCGAGGAATTTGACATTGCCCCGGAACTGGCCACCACCATATTCCGGATTTTTCAGGAGACACTGACGAATGTCTCACGTCACTCCGCCGCCACGAAGATCTCTGTGAGCCTGAATCGAACGGATAGGGAGATTTATCTGCGTGTACAAGACAATGGGAAAGGCATCAGGGATGAAGACATGGTCAAACTCGATTCGTTCGGTTTGATGGGTATCAAGGAGCGCGTGTATCACTGCGGGGGTACCGTTTCCATTGAAGGTACACGGGGCCGGGGTACCCGCATCGCGGTTACTATCCCCTGTGCACCACCGGGAGAAGCAGAGTGAAACAGATAAAGAAAATAAACATTCTGATAGCAGACGATCACCCCATTGTTCGCGAGGGATTCAAGAAGACGCTGTCCGATACATACGACATGGTGATCTCCGATGAGGCGAGCAACGGCCAGGAGGTCTTAGAGCTGGTGAGCGAGAAGAAATATGACATCATGCTCCTCGATATTTCCATGCCGGGAAGGGGAGGGCTGGAGATACTGAAGGAACTCAGGGGAAAGTACCCCCTCCTCCCCGTTCTGGTAGTCAGTATCTATCCCGAAGAACAGTATGCCATGAGGGCCTTTCGGGCCGGTGCGTCGGGCTATCTGACAAAATCAAGTGCCCCGCACGAGTTAATCGCCGCCATTCGCAAGATAACCAAGGGGGGCAGGTATGTCAGCCAATCCCTGGCGGAGAAACTGACCTACTACATCGACCAATATACGGACAAACTGCCCCACGAGACGCTTTCCGATCGAGAGTACCAGGTCATGCTGATGATAGCATCGGGAAATACCGTTACCGAGATCGCCCGTGAACTCTCCCTGTCGGTAAAGACCATCAGTACCTATCGAAACAATATACTGGAAAAGATGAAGATACATAATAATGCAGACATGACACTATACGCCATTCAGAACAAGCTGATCGGCTGACCCTTGTAACCCTATGATATCCCATTGGGAAAAGTTTCATAAGACATTGTCCTATAGGGAAATACCGCACTGTCTCATGGCACCCCGGTCTGTAGTCCCTGCCGGACAGTTTCAATCATCTTACGTGTAAAACGGACGTATCCCGATTGTACAAAATGATATGTTGTATGTAGTATACCGTGACTTTAGAAGGTGTACGTCGAGAATCCGAATTAGCCATGACAACGGACTTGACATTATTAGAGTAAGGAAAGGAGATCTCAATGAAAAAGGAGTTTGCGTCACTAAAAAATCCCGGACTGTATCTGTTCCTTATAGTGATTGGCTACGCTATTCTCTCGTTCTTTGCATTCGCTTCGAAAGCGGAATGGCTGGGAATACCGTTGGTAACCTTGCTGATCGGGGGGGGAGGTCTGGTAAGTATCGCTCTTTGCCTGGCCGCAATTCCGATGATGCGTAAATGGGAACAAGACTAATGTAAAGGAAGGGAATAGAAATGGAAATCAAAGTAACTGAATTAGTCATAACAATTTTATATTTCGCGTTTTGTATCTGGATCGGCGTACATTTTACCAAGAAGGCGTCCTCTGGTGAGGCAGAATACTGGGGGGCAGGCCAGAATATCAATGCAGTGGTTAACGGTTTTGCAATCTTTGCTTCCAATGTCAGTGCCGCGAGCTTTCTGGGATTTCTCGGACTGGCGTACAAGATGGGATGGTCGTTCACCTCGATCGGTGTGGGGGCGGCACTCTCCTTCGGGTATGCCTGGTCGATGCTCATTGCCAGTGGTCCCTTGAGACGATACAGTGAAATGAGGGGCAAATTTACCCTGTCGAACTTTCTGGCAGAGCGTTTTGGAAACTCGACGGGTCTGGCGAGCAGTATCATCATTCTCATACTCTATCCCTGTTACATCGTACCGCAGCTTATCGGGGGCGGTCTTGCAGGATCATACATACTGGGAATCAGCTTCAAGTCGTCGGTTATCCTCATCGGATGTGTCTACGTTGTCTACGTCGTCCTGGCGGGCATGCTGTCCGTGACATGGACCGACTTCATGCAGGGCGTTATCATGTTTTGTTTCATGATTGGATTATCGCTCGTCGCCATCATACACTTCGGTGGTCTGGGCGAACTGATGCCCCAGGCACTGGCGGTAAAACCGGACTTCCTCGGTATCAGTCCAAAATTATCAAAATGGACCTATATCGGCATGTTTTTCGGTGTGTCCTTTTTCTGTTTTTCATCGCCTCATATCATCATGCGTCATTTCACGGCAAAGAGTGTCGATTCGGGACGTCGCGGTGTCGCGCTGACATCGGCGCTCTGCTGGGCCTTTCACCTCATCGGGTACATCGGTGTCGCCGGTGCATGCCTTATCATTGCACCCAAACTGGCCAATGTGGACAGGACCTATATCGTGGTCATGAATGAGCTGTTTCCGCCCATCGTCAGGGGCTTTGCCGTTGCCGGTATCCTCGCCGCCATCATGTCGACGACGGGTGGTATGCTCCTGGCGTGCGGAGTCGAATTTTCAAGCAATATCGTCAAGAAATTCTTCAAGCCCAACATGACGGAGAGCAATGTCATATATCTTTCGAAGATCGTGATCGCCGTCATCGGTGTCTTGACCATGATTATGGCACTCTTTGAGACCAAGAGCATCGGCTACATCGTCGGTCTCCTCGTTGAGGGTACCGGTTCCGCCTTTGCAGTGCCCATTGCCTTCGGCATATGGTGGAAACGGGCCAACAACGTCGGTGGATTCCTGAGTTGTTTCGGCGGTTTTGCCGTATTCGTCATCGTTCACACCATGAAGGTAGTTCCCTTCCTGGCAGACATCCTGATATCACTGCCCGCATCAATCATCTTCATGGTTGTCGGATCACTGCTCACCGCTCCTCCCAAGAAGGAAACGGTGGAAATGGTCGAACAGATGCACCAGGCAGCCTACAGCAAATAATGTAGGGCAGTCTATAGAACAGTACATCTCACTGTCATGGCACGGAAGCGGCAGGAGGGTTCAGAACCTCCTGCCGCTTTTTTGTCTCTCGCAGTGATTGACTTTGGTCAATACATGGATACATTGGAGATATTGATATGGCGATGTGCGGCTATATAGCGGGAATAGCCGACAGGTCGAAACCGAAGAGTTCGATCGTCAGACAGAAATAGGCAGAACTTGACAAAAGGGAAAAAGGGTCGTAGATACAGCTGACTTTAACGACTGCAATCGAAGGACAGGTATTGAGATGAAAATAGGACTCCTGGGATTGACCAATTCCGGAAAGACGACGATATTCAACGCACTGACACGGTCACAGGCAGACGTTACCGCCTATGCAAGCAATAAGGCGGAACCGAACACAGCCATTGTCAAGGTAGCTGACGAGAGAATCACAACGCTGTCAGACATGTATAAACCGAAAAAGACGACCTTTGCCACTATAGATCTCGTCGATTTTCAGGGGTTTTCCGAGGGATCAGCCCGGCAGGGGACTATATCAGCCGCCCAGATGAACCACATGCGAATGATGGATGCCATCGCCCTGGTGGTTCGCAACTTTTCAGACGACCTGATGGGTAATCCCACACCCTGTGCCGATGTGGAGATGATCGATACGGAACTCATCCTATCCGATCTCATCGTCGTAGAAACACGACTGGAACGGATTGAGTGGAATATCAAACGGGGAAAGAAGACGACCGAACTTGAACGGGAACAACGACTCCTCGAGACGATACAGACCATTTTGAATGATAACGGACATATAAGGGATCTTTCACTACACATCGACGAGGAGCGGATGATCAGTGGATTTCAGTTTCTGACGAAAAAACCCTTCTTTATCATTCTCAATTCAGGTGAAGACAACTTCGGACATAACGAGGAAATCATCGGAACACTGCAGGACACCTACCGGATAGTAGAATTTTCCGGTAACTTTGAAATGGAGCTGTCCCGTCTGACAGACGCCGAAGAGGCGGCCCTCTTCATGGAAGATATGGGGATCACGGAATCGGCACGCGACCGGTTGACCCGTTTCGCCTATGAGATGCTGGGATATATCAGTTTTATAACCGTGGGAACCGATGAGGTGAGGGCATGGACAATACACGATGGAGACAGTGCGGTAGATGCCGCGGGGACTATCCATTCGGATCTTTCACGGGGATTCATCAGGGCCGAGTGCTTTACCTATGATGATCTCGTCTCCTGCGGTTCAGAAAAGGCCGTTCGCGACGGGGGCCGTTTCCGCCTCGAAGGAAAGGATTATGAGGTAGAGGACGGAGATATCCTCAATATCCGCTTCAGCGTGTGAAATATCCGTTGAAAAATATGATTTAACGATATATTATAAGAATACAGAGACAGACAGGGAGATTGCTGTAGATATAGACCGATATGCCTCCATGAATGTGGGATGGCACACAAACCTACCTTTTCAACTGACAATAAACTACCCCGCCGCAAGCAGCGAGGAATCGTTATAAGCATTGAACGCCCCAGGGGGCGGGAATGAGACACTCTCGTCATTATAACGGAACGAAACATCTCTTGGAATGTCAGTATCGATGACAATATTCTCGAAGCAGCATAAAAAGTAACACCATGTAACGCAAAATAACTTGACATCGCAGGTGTTAGGGTATTATTATAAATTATATCATTAATGGAGCATATACGATGACTTATGGTTATTGTTACCATATCAGACGTTTGCCTAAGCTGAGTTGATGTTGGTTAAATTCTATGACTGAGGAGGAAATACAATGGCATTAATCACCATATCACGACATAAGGGGTGCCACGGTGTAGAGATTGCCCAAATGGTGGCAGAAGAGCTGGAACTGGAACTCTACGATGACGCGAGGCTTCGTGAAGAGGCCCTCCAGATGGGACTGAAGGCCGAAGAACTGAAGGGATTCGATACGAAGGCCCCGGGATTCTTCGACAGGATATTGCGAGCGGAACCCAAGTTGTATCTTGATCTGATGGCGTCGGTTATATACGAAGTGGCGAAACGGTGCCACGGCGTCATCATCGGTCACGGAAGCCAGAAACTGCTGCGGTCTTTCGAGAGTGCGCTGCATGTACACATCTACGGGTCGATGAAAAAGAGAATCGAACGCATGGTGGATGAACAGGGACTGAGCGCCGAAGCGTCGGAAAAATTGCTCATCAAGAGCGACAACAAGAGAAAGTCTTACATCCGGTACGTCTTTCATGACGACTGGAACAATCCAAAACTCTATGACATCATCATCAACAGGGACAAGATGCTCCCCGAGACGGCGGCCGGTATCATCGTGCAGGCGGCCCGTTCCGAAGAGATAGGGGAGTGCGGCACAAAGGCATCTGAGGCAATGGGGAGACTGGCGTTGCTCAAGAAGATCGAGGCCGAAGTAGTTCGTAACGACTTTAACATCAATCTCCTGCATATAGAAGTCCCTGAAAACGAAACAGTGAAGATATGGGGTTACACGGAGACTCATGAAGAGATGGCCCGTCTCAAGGGCATTATAAAGGGTATGGAGAATGTCGTAACGATCAAATACGATGTTTCAGTCATGGATACTGAGGGTGATTGAGGGACATCGTTGTTTCCGCTTTGCAGCCGGATTGCAGTGAACTATGGACTGCAGTCCGGCTGTGGGGGTGCACAGAGAAACATGTCAAATGTTGAGACCTGACCCCGTAAGGAGTCTCGACATGTCACGGTCCTTTTCCAGCCACAACGAATTCAACCACTCATGAAAATTGTCACGATAGGTACTGTTGGAGAAATAATCTCCCAGGAGATGTTCGTGAACGGGTAGAGAATCGACCTTTACCTTTACCTCGTAGGCCTTTCCGCAGAGGAATTTCCAGAACCCCCGTGTGCCCTGAGGATAGGCGATAGTCACGTTGAGTATGTGGTTCAGCTGCTCACCCATGGCGGCAAGGGTGAAGGCGATACCGCCGGCCTTGGGACGCAGGAGATTCTTGTAGGGTGATTGCTGTGTCTGGTGCTTTTCCGGGGCGAACCGCGTCCCTTCAACAAAATTCATTATCGTTACGGGGAGATATTTGAACTTCCTGCAGGCATGTTTCGTTGTTTCCAGATCTTTGCCCCTTCGGTCAGGGTGCTTCTCAAGGTACCGTCTCGAATAGCGCTTCATAAAGGGCATATCAAGGGCCCACCAGGCCAGGCCGAGAACGGGGACCCAGAACAATTCTTTCTTGATGAAGAACTTCATAAAAGGGATCTTTCCGTGAAAGACCTTTTGGAGGACCAGGATGTCGAGCCACGACTGGTGATTGGAAATCACGAGATACCAGGCCTTCTTGTTGAGGGTATCAGTTCCACTGACGTTGAGGATCATCTTGTTTGTCAGCCAGATGTTGAAACTGTTACAGGCAACCCAGGCATTGGCGAATGTATTCTGCAGGCGTCCGCACAGTGTGCGAAAGGCGGAAACAGGAACGACGGCCTTGATAAGGGCACAGGTAAAGATCGGCACAAACCAGAACAGGGTATTGACGGCATATAATATCAGTGACATTACTCCCCGCAGGGGAGCGGGTAAAAAGCTGAACATAAATAGCTTCCTTTTGATAATATAAAAATATTCCCCTGATGTAGTGGTCGCTAGTGAGATGATGTCGATGGATACAACAGGGTTCCTCTGAGAGTGAAGACGAACTTCCCTGGGTTACAAAATGCGGTCGCGACAGGAAACCATGACCGCATGCAGATTTCTATGTGCAGTAACGCTTGCTTCTCACTACGCCTTGTTTCTTCTTCAAGTGTTATATTAAACACACTATACCGCTATTGTCAAGTTGCGCTCTGATTCGACGTATTGTACCTGGTTTCGTCCCCCCTCCTTGGCGCGATAGAGTGCCTTGTCGGCCCGTTCAATCAGAGAAGACGCACTGTCTCCCCGTTGAAAGGTTGCAACGCCAAAACTGGCCGTGACCCTCTGCGGTATATGAAAGTCGTGCCGTTCCAGCATGCCGCGCAATCTGTCTGCAAGAAAGACCGCTTCAGAGAGGACAATGCCGGGAACAAGCAGGGCAAACTCCTCGCCGCCCCATCGTGCGAATATTTCCGTCTCACGGGTATTGTCGAAGATGTGTGTCGCAATCTCCTTCAGGACTTTGTCACCTTCGGTATGGCCGTAGGTATCGTTGATGGCCTTGAAATTGTCGATATCAAACATCATCAGCGACAGCGGAGAGGGATACCGGTGCGCCCGTTCGATTTCCGCGTTAATCGTCCTGTCGAACTTCTTGCGGTTGAAAATTCCGGTCAATGCGTCAGTGGTGGCCTGCTTTTCCAACAGTTCATTGATGGCTTCAAGAGAATGGAGATATCGCTTCTGTTCACTGATGTCGTGAAAGGCGATGACGGCGCCTTCGATGTGACTGTTTTTCAGCACGGGGCGACTGGCGATCATGACCGGAATGGTAACACCCGATTTGGCGGTAAAGACGCCGTCATTATTGTTATAATCGCGGCCCGACTGTATGGCATCGTAGAGGGGGTGTTTTCGGGGACTGAAGATGGTGCCATTCGTATCCTGTGTATGGATAAAGGTCTGAATCTTCCTGCCCTCGAGTTCGTCGGAGCTGTAACCAAGGAGACGGCTTGCCTCGGGGTTCGAAAAAATGATTATCCCCTGGGAATCGACAAGGATGATCCCCTCGCCAAGGACATCGGCCATCGCAATAAGACGCTGATCGAGGATCTTCTTGTTGCGGAGCGAACTGATCATGCGGTTGACGGAATGGGAAAATTCACCGAGATACTGCACGTTATGATTCAGGTTCCCATCGGCGATCTGATCGGCCTGCCAGGTCAGGTGTAACAGATTTGACTGCAGTGCCCTGAGCGGATCGGCAAAGGTATTCCCATGAGATGGCTGGGCCTTGAGATTGCCCCGGGCCAGTTCTTTTGAATAACGATAGGCATCGGTGAGCATTTCGAAGACAGTCTCCATCCGCGTGCAGATAGCGCGGAGTTCTTCATCGTCGATACCGGTACTGTCTATGGGAAAGGGAAGCCCCTGCTCGTCGAGCCCATGGTCAATGACAGTGGTCAGGGAATGATCGATTGCTCTGAGAATATCACGTGGTTCCATGCTACACCTCGTCATTTTTGACATCTCACGATACTTCAGTTCCTTACGATACGGTCCCGGGAACCATATCAATGGAAAACGGAAGGAACACAATACCCGGCAAAAAGATCGAAGGAACGCCGATTACACCAAGTTAATGCAAGATATGTGCAAGAATAGCAGGAAACGCGACGACTAATCAATTCCGAAGACGAGTAAGAATGTGATTTCCAACACACCATCAGATATCCCTTGACACGGGCAGGGCGTCTTCCTATACTTTGGAGGCCTGCCGTGTCACGTGCCGATCCACTCGCATGCATCTAAGACAGTCCGTAGTCGGCTCAGGCACGGAATCACAGTCGTGATGATCTCACATATAAGGAGGCCTATCCAATGATAACACCGACGGGATTACAAAATCTGACTGAAGTCATGACCATGATGGCCGATACGGAACGGCTCCTTGCCGAATTGTACAGGAACTGTGCGGAAACGTGGAAAGAAGACAGGGAGTTCTGGCTCGAAACGGTCGCCGAAGAAGAGAAACACGCCCGTAATATTGAGCAAATGCAGCGTATTGTCACTGAAAAACCTGAACGGTTTGAGATAGGCCGCCCCTTCAACGTAATGGCGATCAAGACCATCAGGACCGGTCTGGAAAGACAACTGGAGCGCATCAGGAGCGGTCAGTTTACGCGAGAACAGGTACTCAATGTGGCGCGTGACATAGAGGGATCGCTGATAGAGAAGTCCTACGGTGATATTGTCAGGACCAGTGACGTGGAATACCGGACACTGGTCAAGGAAATAGTGGGCGATACCTTAAACCACAAGCAACACATCGAAGAACGCATTCGGGCTATCAAGGCGGGCCGGCTCTAAGAGACCGATCAGTGCTGACCACTTTTCTGACGATGACGTTACTATTTTGACGGACAGGGGGGCATGACAATGCGTCAACAACTCGCCAGTCGGAAAGACAGGGGAAATGTCACCGGTTTTTGGACACTCGTTATCATGGGTGCAATCCTCATGGCAGGGTGTGCCGGCACGGTCCGGACAGACCGGGTAACAACCGTCACGCTCTGCCTGGACGGTACCTGTCGTCCGCTGGATACCACGACCGATACCACGGCACTCCGCGGCGCCCTCTACCGTCTCTTCAAGGCGGGGGAGGGGGGACGATACATCGCCTGCCAGTCCTCACCCGATTCCCGTCACTGTACGTCAAAGGGTCTCTCGCACTATGTTCAGGGCGGTCCCATTCCGGGCATCGGAACCCTCAAGGGCATGGAAATCGAGGAAGTCGGTTATGACCCCTCGACGGACAGGATCGTCGCCGTCGTCGATCCCGACATGACATTCATCGGCACGCCGCTGATCACCACGAGACACAAGACCGTCCTCACCGTCGACGCGATAAACCGGGTGACACTGATTGACGAGGACAGCTACACCAACTGGATGATCGTGGGAAACCAGATCCTCAGTTTCAACTTTGCCGCCGACTATATCGATATAGACCGCGGTATCCTCGGCGGGTGGTATGGATGGGGGGTAACGGGCATCGGGACCGGCGGAGGCAGCGGCTATGCCCTCCTCACCTTTCCCAGCGGGGGCGACAGGAGCTGGCTTGCCGCGGTCCCCGACGACGTGCCGCTCATGGCGGTCCCCGTCAGCCCCGACCAGGATGATCCCGTGGCCCGGAAGGCCAGGAAGGCCGTGGCCTCCGGATCGGGCGTCACCGCTGACGAGGCCAGTGATTACGCCGATACACTGAAACGGGAGCAGGAACGCGTGGCCCTGGCGGAAAAGGTCATGGTAGAGGAGCAGGAACGGGCCGAAAAACAGCGACGAGAGCTGGCCGAACGAAAGGCGGAACTGGAGCGTCGGCAGCGGGAACGGGAACTGGCCGAAGAGAAGAAAGAGGCAGAGAAAATAGAGGCGGAACGGATCAGCAGCAAAGAGGCACGGAAGGACGAGGAAGAGAAGATAGCCCGGGAACGTCAGTTGCTCGAACAGGAGCGGCAGCGCCTGGAAGAGGTCAGACACAAGGCGGAGCGGCGTCGACAGGAACTGGAGACACTGCGCAGGGAACTGGAACGGCAGCGGGCGGAGGCCATCCGCCTGCAGGAAGAGAGAAAACGTATCGAAGATGAACAGCGGCGACTGGCACAGCTCAAGGTACAGGAGCAGCAACGCCTTGCAACGCTGACGATGCATGTCGACTTCGGCGCCTATCATGCCCTGGTCATCGGGAACAACGAATACCGTGACTTCCCGAGGCTGCAGACGGCCGTCAATGATGCACGCAGCATCGCCGGCCTGCTGCAGAAGGATTACCGGTTCAGCACCACCCTCCTCACCGATGCCACCCGGGGCGGCATACTGCGGGCACTGACCGATCTCAGAAAGAGACTCGGGAAGAACGACAATCTGCTTATCTACTATGCCGGTCACGGCCTGCTGGATCAGGCCGCCGATGAAGGCTACTGGCTCCCCGTGGACGCCACACCCGACGATCCCGTCAACTGGATCGCCAATTCATCGATAACGGCCGCCATCAAGGCCATCAGCGCCAAGCACGTGATGGTCATCGCCGATTCCTGCTATGCCGGCAAATTGATGCGGGGCGTCAGGGTCACGGGAAAGGAGGCCGACAGCGCCATCGAACGGCTGGCTCGCAAGAGGACGCGCGTCGTCATGTCGTCAGGCGGTCTCGAACCGGTGGCAGATGCGGGGAGGGGGGAACACTCGGTCTTCACCGGGGCCCTCATTGCCGCCCTCAGAGAAAACCGGGGTGTTATTGACGGGACACAGCTCTTCCAGCAGGTGCGGAAACCGGTGATGAGCAACGCGGAACAGACCCCCGAGTATGCCGACATCCATAACGCCGGTCATGAAGGGGGCGACTTCATCTTCGTCCGGCGATGACCACAGGAAACATCGAACCACGATAGAGATATGACAATGATTACCGGAGACGGTCTGTTCCCGTCTCCCGGTCTACATCGCGGTCAAAGTCGGCGTGATCCCAGGACAGGTCTGCCGAGTATTCCCTCTGGAACGTCTCGATGATCTCGTCGATGGGGACATCGGGCAACTCCTCTCGAAACCTGATGTAATCCATGTGCCGGTTCCCGTCGAGATCGAAGGAATGGTACAGTGAGTCATGGATGCCGTCGAAATCGAGGGGCTGCAGCCGGAATTTGTGACACAGTTCTATGTTGAAGGCCGGTGTTGCCTTGACCCAGACGCCACCGAGGTAGAGGGATGCATACCCGTGCCAGAAGAATACATCGGTCTGCATCAAGGCACGCATGCGCTCAGTGGACAGATGATTGCGTACATCGGCAAAGCCGAGACGGGTAGGGATACCAAGGAGACGGCAGCAGGCTGCGAGGAGGATGGACTTGGAGATACACCAGCCGTGACCCGCCTGCAGCGTCGCGCTGGCCCGAAGGCCCTCGACGGAAAGGTTGATGTGGTAGGGATCATAGCGGATGCCGTCGCGGACGGCATAGTACAACCTCACCGCCTGTTCCCTCTCATCGGTGCACCCCCGTGTGTTTTCCCTGGTAAATTCCGAAACCAGGGGATTGTCAAAGTCAATAGTCGGCGTCGGTTGACTGTATTGCATCATATCTGAATCCATTGCGCTGCGTCCTTTTCTTATTCAAACCGGTTCACTGATTATATACAATCGAGTTGTACGACATTCAATGAATTACTTCAATGGTATTAATTGGGTTGTGTGC
>Ga0272441_10001582_pt1 | contig 48338 bp, 38 predicted proteins | sample SSMProp6N_FD_193582 | JGI IMG/M metagenome (GOLD analysis project Ga0272441, IMG submission 193582) | Marine sediment archaeal communities from Little Sippewissett salt marsh, Falmouth, MA, United States - SSM-Prop-6N | ecosystem: Environmental > Aquatic > Marine > Wetlands > Sediment ... | reverse complement strand
TAATTTCAAAAAGGACAGCATCACTACGTAAGACATATATTTTTTCATTCGCATAGGTAATGTCTTCATAATCACCATTCCCATGAAAGGTAAAATACTTCCTTATCTCCTTCCTTTCTAAATCATAAATAAATACAATCCCATTCTCATCCTGTATACATGCAACTGATGTTGAATCGATTAGTGTTATGCCGGATATTTCATGAAGAACAGGAGGAAGGATGATTGTCTCCACGGGATTATTTAAATCATAACCAATGGCATCAATACTTATGGTATCAGGTACACTGATTCTTTTATCCGACGAATTACCACAGCTTATGACATTCAGGAAAATAATCAATAGCAGGTATGAGGGGATCATTATAAAACCGGGAATTCTCATATTCATCTATTCTTAATCTTGCTATTCTTATTCAAAGTCATATAGTAAAATAATCTGTGTTCTTCCTCCGTGTCAATCTGTGTAATCCGTGGTTTATATTTTTATTTTTCATATACAATTTCTTCTGATCCTGAAATAGTATTGTCCTTTGCTGTTACTCTTGACGAATTTTTTCCTACATAGACTGCCGTTCCCTGATTTCCCATGCCTGTTGAACGAATAATATTATTGACAATTGTAATGTCATGCGTTTCTCCTATTATATGGAATCCGCTAGCCTCTCCGTTCATTCCGTTATTTTCAACAGTATTACTGGTAAAGGTATTCCTGTGTCCTGCATTTTGTTCATTTTCATTCCTGAACAGAACTCCATGTGAGCCATTTTCGTATACATGGTTATTTTCAAAAACATTATCCGTATCCTTATGTCCTATTGAAAAACCGTTGTCATTATTTGAATAGACTTTGTTGTTTCTGAATATCCCGTTCTGTACACGCCAGCACAGGAATATACCGTCACCTGTATTGTGGTGGCTTATACAGTGTTCAACTATTGAGTGGTCGGAACCTGTACCCGGATGAAACCCTAATCCGTTACCGTTTAAAGCTTCACATTTCCTCAGGGTAATGTTTTCTGTGACTTGCCAGCTGAAAGTATCGCCATTGAATTCATTGACCTTAACATTTTCTATGAGGCAATTCTTCGACTTGTGGATATATATCCCTCCTCCCCTGCACCCGTTGATATAAAAATTATTACTCTTATTACCTTCCACCATAAGATCTGCAATTGTCACATTCTCTGCATCAACTGCCTCAATAATTGAAAAGCTGTTTGTAACTGTTCCGTTACGTGAAGCTAAATAATCATTGACAGTCCTGTTATTAAAATAAATCGTATTATCTTGTATATCAGTTATTACCGCTGTTGTCACATCCCAGCCCGAACTATATTTGTCATCATAGAGCTGGATACCCATTCCAATCTTAAAACCACTTGCATCCTTTACCACGGCTTTCAGCATGCCCCAGTCTGCGTCGATAATAAAACTGGTTTTATATCCGTCACATTTCTTTAATATTGTATTATGTCCTGATCCGATCAACGAAATATTGCTTGACACTCTGACCGGACCTGTAATCTCATATGTTCCCGGATTAAGTTTTACTGTACCACTGCCTCTGGTTTTCAAGGCATCAAGGGCTAATTGTATAGCTTCTGAAGTAAACCCCGGTATATCAGCTTCGCGACCACCGACTGTTATAACCTGATCAGCATGTTTTACATCAACCAGCCCTATATTCTGGCTCCAGGTTCCCGGGCTGATTAACAGACATAATATAATCAGGCATGGCAATTTTATCATATTCCTGCTCATAATAACATATTTATATATCAGATAAAGTTAAGAAAGTTTAATATGCCTGTCAAATATTTAAAATAATTGGGCTAAAGCCCTTATTATTATAGAGTACCCTGATCCGTTGGCTGCCTGCCTACCATCAGGTAGGAAGCCAACGGCAACAGAATAATCTAATAAATAATTGTCGGGTTAGGAATATTTCAATTGCCGTCAGCTTCAGCTGACAAAATAATCTATACTAAAGAATAATTGTCGGGTTAGGAATATTTCAATTGCCGTCAGCTTCAGCTGACGGAAAGGAGCTCTCTCCACTTACTCTGGACTTTAGTCCAAACTAAAATCCTGAAAAAATTTCTGAAAGGTGATAATCTGAAATTTTATTTATAATTTGAACATCAAATAAAAATCCACTAAAATGAAAAAATATTTTATCTTGCTTATTATCATTATGTTATCTGGCTTTGTAATACTCAATGCCCAGAAAAACAAAACATTTGAAGTTGTATCACCTGATGGTAACATAATCCTGAAAATAGAAGCCGGCAGCTTACTGCAATGGTCTGTTTTACATGAAGGTGAACAGATAATTGAACCTTCCCCCATCTCCATATTGTTGACGGATGGAGCAATATTGGGCGAAGATGTGACAATAAGATCTTCTGAAAAAGAAGAGATAAAAACTTCTTTCAATGCCATAAACTACAAAAAGGCAGTTGTAACTAATCACTGCAACCAGCTTACCCTTAATTGTAAGGATAATTTCGGGGTTATATTCAGGGTATATGACGATGCAGTGGCATACAGATTCTTTACAAAGGAAAAAGATGAACTACTAATAAAAAACGAAGAAGCAAACTTTAACTTTACAGCTGATCATAAGGCATTTATCCCATATATGTGGGATTACCGGGATGGTAAGATATTTAACTGCTCCTTTGAATCGCTGTATATTGAACAAAAGATCTCTGAATTCAGAAAGGATTCCCTTGCATTCCTTCCTCTGATGGTTGATCTGGGAGGTGGTAAAAAGGTGGTAATTATTGAAGCTGACCTTGAAGACTACCCGGGAATGTTTCTGGATATTAACAGTACCCGGCAGGGTTTCAAAGGAGTATATGCTCCCTATCCTCTTGAATACAAAACTGTTCAAAGGAACCTTATCCCCACCAAAAGGGCTAATTATATTGCAAAAGTAGACGGAATACGTAATTTCCCATGGCGGGCAGTTGTAATCAGTGAACACGATAAGGATCTTCTAAATGTGGATATTGTCCAGAAGCTCGCTTCACCATCCAGACTGGAGGATATTTCATGGATAGAACCCGGACTGGTTGCCTGGGACTGGTGGAACGACTGGAATCTTTCCCGTGTCGATTTCAGGGCGGGGATAAACACTTCCTACTATAAATACAATATTGATTTTGCAGCAGCCAATAAAATCAAATATATTTTGCTTGACGAGGGCTGGGCAGTGCGTAATGATCTTTCCAGAACAGTACCGGATGTGGATCTTAAAGAGATAGCGGATTATGGGAAACAGAAAGGTGTGGGTGTAGTATTATGGGCTACATGGAAAAATGTACTTGACCAGATGGATAGTATTTTTCCGTTTTATGCAGCTTTGGGTATTAAGGGATTTAAAATCGATTTCATTGACCGTGACGACCAGGTAGCAGTTGCCTCAACATACGATATAGCAAGGAAAGCTGCAGAGCATCATCTCATAGTTGATTATCACGGAATATATAAACCAACGGGGTTACAGCGTACCTATCCCAATGTAGTAGGTTATGAAGGTGTTAAAGGGATGGAAAATGTAAAATGGGCTGTTGAGGATGTGCCGCGTTATGATGTCACTATTCCATATATCCGTATGATGGCCGGTCCGATGGACTATACCCCGGGTGCAATGAGAAACTCGAACAGGAGAAATTTCAGACCGGTAAATTCAAATCCCATGAGCCAGGGTACACGCTGTCATCAGCTGGCCATGTATATAATTTTCGAAGTACCCTTTCAGATGCTCTCTGATAATGCCACTGCTTATATGCAGGAACAGGAGAGTACTGATTTTATAACTAAAGTACCGACTACTTTCGACGAAACCGTTCCTCTTGACGGAAAGGTTGCAGAGTATGTCGCTGTTGCAAGAAGAAAAGGTGATACATGGTATGTCGGGGCAATGACCAACTGGACACGACGTGAGCTTACTATTGATTTCTCCTTCCTGGGCGGGGGAGAATGGAAGGCTGTGATTTTTAAGGATGGTATAAATGCCGACAGGGATGCCACTGACTATCTTAGGGAAGAAACAAAGATATCAGCTAACGATAAGATGCAGATTAACCTTTCAACCGGAGGAGGCTGGGCTGCAAGGATAGAAAAAGACTGATCATTTTCGATTATGCCTGATATATGATGCTATATTGTGAACATTGTCAATCCAGATACCATTATCCGGATCGATGGCATATTTACACAAAGCTTCAATGGTCTCAAGCTGAGAGGTCTGGTTTCCTTCTGTATTCATCTCATGTCCGGCCAGGATGAGCCAGTATCCTTCAGCCCGGGCTGTCTCAATAAGTTTCAGTACCTGCTCAAATGTTTTTCCGTCAAGCTCAGATGCATTTAATTGGGCAAGGTCACAAAATGACGGATCGTTAGGAGCTTCATTAAGCCAGCCTCTGCCGCTCTCGAACATCATTGCCACAAGTGGCACATAACTCCGGGTATTTATTCCCCTTCCTATAAAAGTCTGTCCGCAAGGATATGCAAACGATACCGGGTCAACACCCAGCAATTCCTTAATAAGCCTGCTTGCCGAATCCAACTCGGTCATCATCCTCTCTAGTGTATATTCCTCGAGTGCTTTATGCCTCGACCAGGTGAAATTACCCGTACATGGATGCATAATCGAATGATTACCTATCTCATGCCCATTATCAGCAGCCATCTTCCAATCGTCAATCCTCTTCATCATACTTCCCGGAGAGATATAAAAGGTTGCTTTTACTCCGTACTTATCGAGCAGGGGAATGCCTTTCTCAGGCTGTGAAAGACGGGCATCGTCAAACGTAAGGCTCAGTGCCATTCTTTTCCCTTCGGGCCAGGAAAAATCAGACTCGGGAAGAGAATCATTACCACTATCGTATGCCTGGCTGAAAGAATAACACGACAGGATAGTGAAAACCATAATTAAGAACTGAACAGTCAGATATTTTTGTTTTTTATTCATGGTGATAAAGTTAGAAAAGTATAGAATATGTATCAAATAAATGTTGCACTTCATTTATAAAAACATTTCTTATATTCGGCAGTTTATTAAAACATGCCTGATAGGAATATCATAGAAGTCAGGGAAGTCTGGAAATCATTCAAAACAGTTCAGGCTGTGAAAGGGATAAGCCTGAATATCCCGAAAGGTCATTTTGTTGCCCTTCTTGGACCCAATGGAGCAGGAAAAACAACTCTTGTTGAGATGATCGAAGGTATCCAGAAACCTGACAGCGGTGAGATCACAATAACAGGGAAACACTGGAAAGGAAATGAGGATTCACTGCGGAGGATAATAGGACTTTCACTCCAGGAGACAAGATTTATTGATAAACTGAGGGTAACTGAGACACTCAGTCTTTTTGCCAGCTTCTTTGACCTTGGGAAAGAGAGGGTTCATGAGATTATTGAAATAGTTGGCCTGGAGGATAAAAAAAGATCATTTGTTGTAAACCTGTCCGGCGGACAGAGGCAGCGTCTTGCGATCGGGATTGCCCTTATCAATAAACCTGCCATTCTTCTTCTCGATGAACCTACAACAGGTCTCGACCCCAATGCACGACGGGAGATATGGGATATTCTCAGGAAACTTAAAGATACAGCACAAACCTCCATGATACTGACAACTCATTATATGGAGGAAGCCGAAAAACTATGTGATTATATCATCATCCTCGATAAAGGTGAGATACTACGCGAGGGAACCATTGACCAGCTTCTGGTTGACAGTAATTCGCTTGATGATCTTTTTACGACCCTTACAGGAAGAAAGATCTATGAGTAAGATTATAAATACTAAACAGTTATGGCATCTCACCCTGGCTCATTTCCGTGAAATAATCAGGGAACCGGGAGTGCTTTTCTGGGGTATAGTATTCCCGATTCTGATGTCTCTCGGCCTGGGACTTGCCTTCACTAAAAAAGGTGATATTCTCCGTAAGGTGGCAGTAATAAAATCCGACGAAATATCTCTGCCTGACAGCTCTGCCATATTTAGCTTCCTGAACAATAATTGTGAGAAAAATATTGCAGGAGAAGATGATGATTATAAATGGCGGTTTGAAATAAAGGATGATAAACTTGGTAATTCAATCTTTCTCTTTTATGAGCTTGAATGGAATGATGCTATGGTTCTTCTTAAAAGAGGAACTATTAACCTTATACTAAACAGCAACAATAACAATACTGAATACCATTTCGATCCTGTAAATTCTGATGCGGCACTGACTTACCTTAAGCTAAGTAACATTATCGGTTCAGGCGAGATACTACCTGCAACTGACACTGCTGAGATAAAACCCCTTACAGTTACCGGGACAAGATATATTGATTTTCTCATACCCGGTTTGATCACTCTCGGAGTTATGATGTCGACCATGTGGGGTATAAGTTACGGGATAATAGAAAAACGTTCGAAAAAACTCCTGCGCCGTCTGGTTGCCACCCCAATGAAAAAATCTCATTTTCTCATCGCCCTTATAACCGTGAGAATAGGAATGAATTTCATCGAGGCTATTATCATCGTAATATTTGCAATATTTGTTTTTAATATGTCGGTCCAGGGCAGTCTTTCTGCTATGATCCTTCTCTTTCTTGCAGGTAATGTCGCTTTTGCAGGAATTGCTGTTTTTGTTTCTTCCCACACCTCTAATACCGAGATAGGAAACGGTCTTATCAACGCCATTGTCATGCCAATGATGGTGCTGTCAGGTATCTTTTTCAGTTATTACAATTTCCCCGACTGGAGCATTGCGGTAATACAGAAACTGCCCCTTACCATGCTCACCGATGGGATAAGAAGTATCTTCAATGAAGGTGCCGGTTATGCTGAGGTTGCATTACCGGCAATTATTTTAAGCACAATAGGTGTGATATTCTTCGCGACAGGTTTGAAGATTTTTAAATGGCATTGAGCAAAATGAACCCTTATTATCTCTTTTCCATCACTTCATGCAACAATCAGATTTTCTTCCTGTCTTTATCATGAAAACCGATTAAAAACAAATTAGGAAAGAATATGGAAAAACTGAAGTATATAATAATAGCAGTTTTGTTAATAACAACCGGTTCCGTCGCTTCCTGTCAGTTCCGCAAGACTGTATATGGTGACGGTGATGTTGTGAGAAAAGAAAGAAAAGCAGAAGATTTTACCGGTATTAAGGTCAGTACGGGTATAGATGTATACCTGTCACAGGGTGACAATGTTAGTATAACCGTACAGGCTGATGAGAACCTGCATGAGTATATCAGCACCGAGATCAGGAATGATGTACTGCATGTTTTTACCGATGCCAATATCCGCAGGGCAGAAATGAAAAGAGTGTATGTTACGGCAAAAGATATTAAATACCTGAGTACCAGCAGTGCAGGTGATATTATTGGTGAAACACCTGTACGGACAGATGATCTGATACTCAATGTAAGCAGCGCCGGTGATATTAAACTGGAGGTCTTTGCTGACAATGTTGAAGTTGATATAAGCAGCTCGGGTGATATTACTTTATCAGGTGAAGCTGACAGTCTGGAAGGAGATCTGAGCAGCGCCGGAGATCTCAATGCGTATAATTTCATAGTAAGAAAAGCAGAACTCACTGTAACCAGTGCGGGAGATGCAGATATTCATGTAACTGAAAGACTTAATGCAAGAGCATCAAGCGCAGGAGATATTAACTACAGGGGCAATCCAAAATATGTTGATGCCCGCTCTTCAAGTGCAGGAAGTATTCACAGCAGGTAATTTTCAATAAATATATATTTCCCTCTTTATTATGAACCGTCAGTGGCATCACTGACGGTTTTTTCTTATTTTTGTATATAACCCATATCTATAATCATTATTCCTATGAAGGATAATATAAGTGTCAACCTTAAGAATACAGGAAGTTTTGTGCCCAACGAAGAGGTATTTGCTCTGGCACAACAATCGGTTCGTCATCTTGAAACCCTGAATGAAGCAACAGGATCCGGAAATGATTTTCTCGGATGGCTCTCCCTGCCTTATGACATTATGCCTGAACTCGACAGGATAGACAAAACAGCCCGGCACCTGATATCTGTTTCAGATACTACTGTGGTAATAGGAATAGGAGGATCATATCTCGGAGCCAGAGCAGTCATTGAAGCATTGTCCCATTCATTCTCTTCACACCTTAAAACAAAAAATCATCATCAGATATTTTATGCAGGGCATAATATTTGTGAGGACTATATGTCGGATCTGCTGGAAATTCTTGAAACAAGGAATTATTCAATAATTGTTATTTCAAAATCAGGAACAACAACAGAACCCGCCATAGCTTTCAGGATCCTTAAAGATCAGCTTGAAAGAAAAGTCGGAAAAGCAGTGGCAGCTGACAGGATAATCGCCATAACCGACAGCAGCAGGGGAGCATTAAGATCCTTAGCTGAAATTAACGGATATGAAACATTTGTCATACCCGACAATATAGGAGGACGTTATTCGGTATTAACACCGGTGGGACTTCTTCCCATTGCCGTCAGTGGATTGGATATCAAGGCATTAGTAAAAGGAGCCCAGGCAATGGAAAAAATTACAAGACACAACAAAGATGCTTCGACAAATCATGCCCTCATGTATGCTTCAGCACGTAACCTTTTACTACAAGGAGGCAGACCATTGGAAATATTTGTCAGCTTTACTCCCCGTCTTCAATACCTGGCTGAATGGTGGAAACAACTGTTTGGTGAAAGTGAAGGCAAAGAAGGAAAAGGAATATTCCCGGCATCGGTTAATTTCACAACAGATCTTCATTCTCTCGGTCAGTATATCCAGGAGGGCCAAAGAATAATGTTTGAAACAATAATTTCAGTTGGTAATCCACATAACAAATTAACAATCCCAAAGGAGAAGGAAGATGCTGATCAACTTAACTATCTGGCAGGAAAAAGGCTCTCAGAAGTGAATCAAAATGCTGAAACGGGAACAATAATTGCCCATAATGACGGTGATGTACCTGTAATTAAAATTAATGTTCCTGAACTCAATGAGTATTATATCGGCCAGATGATCTACTTCTTCGAGCTGGCCTGTGCCGTAAGTGGGTATATACTCGATGTAAATCCTTTTGATCAGCCCGGAGTAGAGGCCTATAAAAATAATATGTTCGCCCTCCTTAATAAACCGGGATTTGAGGAAGAAGGTAAAAAACTTAAAGAAAGGTTGAAGTAGGATGAAACCCGATCTCAGGAAAGACTTCACTTGGTCTCTTGTCGTACCTACCAGCATGGGTGTACGTATTACACCGGCTAACGGCCAACCGGTACATTGCAGCGACACATACCACATGCAGGTTACCAGTGCTGAGACAAATGTGGCAAGCATCTCATCATTCCTGGGCCTGCCTGTCAAAGTGCTTACGACATTTGTAAAGGGGAGCCCTGTCGCCAGATTAATAAAAGATAATCTTGCCGGCCGTCATATGGCTGTTGAGGGTGTGGAAGTTGAACAGGGAGGCCCCTGGGGCTATCGACACCAGTTTAATATTGCTGACAGTGGTTATGGTTCACGTGGTCCCAGAGTACATAATGACCGTGCCGGAGAGGTAGGCAGGACACTTGATACGAAAGATTTTGATCTGGAAAGGATTTTCAGTGAAGAGGGTGTTCAGATACTTCATATGTCAGGATTGATTGCTGCCCTGTCTCCGGAAACAGGTAAATTCTGCCTTGAACTGGCAAGAACAGCAAAAAAGCATGAAACACTAATCTCCTTTGATCTTAATTACCGTGCAAGCTTCTGGGAAAACCGCAGGAAAGAACTCTTCGCTGTTTTCAATGAGATCGCAGGTATCGCCGACATCCTTGTCGGTAATGAGGAAGATTTTCAGCTATGTCTCGGCATCACAGGTCCGGAAAAAGAAGGAAAAGACATAGCCTCACAGACCGAAAACTTCAGGAAAATGATAGGTAAGACCAGAAAATTATATCCCAATGCATCTGTTTTTGCCACAACACTCAGGCAGGTGATAAATGCCAATAAACATCTCTGGGGAGCTATAATGCATGAATCTGAAAACTGGCATGTAGTCGAACCAAGAGAGATACATATTCTCGATCGTATAGGGGGTGGCGACGGTTTCGTCGGAGGCCTGCTCTACGCCATTCTTAAAGGCTGGGATCCGGATAAATGGATCCAGTTCGGATGGGCAACAGGTGCTCTCGCAACAACTATGATGACTGATTACTGCCAACCGGAAGACGAAGAACAGATATGGAATATCTGGAAAGGAAATGCCCGTGTGAGCCGTTGATAATATAAAGTATAACCAAATAAATGATTTAGATATGAAAAAATCAGTATTCTTAATTATTGCAGCTATTGCCTTAGTAAGTATTACTATGAGCAGCTGCAAAAAATGGAGCGAAACCGGAACAGGATCTGTGATGACCGTTATCAATAAGGGTGGACAGACACTTGGTTATGATACAACCTCAGGTGTTGCTTTACTTATTGATAAGGGATTTGCATTTAAAGATCTCAATAAAAATAATGAGCTCGATCCTTACGAAGACTGGCGTCTTAGTGCAGATGAAAGAGCAAAAGATCTTGCTTCGCAGATGACTATTGAACAGATTGCAGGTCTTATGTTATACAGTGCACATCAGTCGATACCATCGGGATCGCGGGGACGTTTTGGCGGAGCTACCTACAACGGTAAACCATTCACCGAGAGTGGTGCAAAAGCTTCCGACCTTACTGATCAGCAAATTAAATTTCTTACCGAGGATAACCTGCGGCATGTCCTTGTAACATCTGTAGAAAGTCCTGAAATAGCAGCTGTATGGAACAATAATGTTCAGGCATTATGTGAGGGTATAGGCCTGGGTATTCCTGCCAACAACAGTTCCGACCCGAGGCACCGGGCAGTATCGACAGCAGAATATAATGTAGGTTCAGCCGGCCAGATATCCATGTGGCCCGGTTCTCTGGGATTGGCAGCCACTTTTGATCCTGCTGTAGTAAAACTGTTCGGTGATATAGCATCCAAAGAGTATCGTGCACTTGGTATTACCACAGCTTTGTCGCCCCAGATCGACCTGGCCACCGAACCTAGGTGGAGCAGAGTCAGCGGTACCTTCGGAGAAAGTCCGGAACTCTCTACAGATATGGCCCGGGCATATGTCGACGGGTTTCAGACCTCCGGTGAAGAAACAGCTATTGCTGACGGCTGGGGTTATAACAGCGTAAATGCAATGGTAAAACACTGGCCAGGCGGAGGACCTGAAGAAGGAGGACGTGATGCACATTTCTCATTCGGGAAATTTGCTGTCTATCCCGGAGATGATTTTGCTACTCACCTGACACCATTTACTGAAGGTGCATTCAAACTGGATGGTGATACAAAAATGGCTTCGGCTGTAATGCCTTATTATACAATATCATACAACATCGATAAGGTCTATAATGAAAATGTCGGTAATAGTTACAGTAAATACTTAATAACCGATCTTTTACGAGTTGAATATGGTTTTGATGGTGTTGTATGTACTGACTGGGGTGTTACCCATGATTATACTGCTGTTGATGGTTTTGGAACAACCTGCTGGGGTGTCGAAAACCTTACAGAAGTTGAGAAACACTATAAGATAATTATGGCAGGTGTCGATCAGTTTGGCGGTAATAATGATTCGGGTCCGGTGATTGATGCTTATCAGATGGGAATCGAAGAACATGGTGAGGAATTTATGCGTGCCCGTATGGAAGAATCAGCTGTGAGACTTCTGAAAAATATCTTCAGAGTCGGTCTGTTCGAAAATCCTTATCTCAACCCTGAAGAAACAAAAAACATAGCAGGTAATTCTGAATTTATGCAAGCAGGATACGATGCTCAGCTAAAATCAATCGTGATGCTGAAAAACAGGAACAATACCTTGCCTGTTGAGAAAAATTTAACAGTATATATACCGAAAAGGAAACTGCCTGCAGGAAGAAATTTCTTCGGAATGGAAACACCAGCATCTGAATCATATCCTGTCAATATCGACATTGCAGGTAAATATTTTAATGTTACAGATGACCCTTCTGAAGCCGATTTCGCACTTGTTGTGATAAACAGTCCTGAAAGTGGTAGCGGCTACGACCGTGCCGATGTCAATAAAGGTGGTAACGGATATGTACCCATCAGTCTTCAGTACAACAAGTACACAGCTGTAGATGCCCGTGATCCGAGTATTGCAGGAGGTGATCCCCTGGAGTCATTTACCAACAGGACCTATAAGGGCAAGTCTGTTACAACTCAAAACAGCAATGATCTTAAGATGGTTCTGGACACCAGGAATGCCATGAATGATAAACCTGTGATCGTATCAATTAACATGTCAAAACCTATGGTATTCTCTGAATTCGAAGAAGCCGCAGATGCAATACTTGTTTCATTTGATGTACAGGATCAGGCAATACTGGATATCATAAGCGGTGAGACAGAACCCTCCGGGTTATTACCAATGCAGATGCCGGCAAATATGCATATTGTTGAAACCCAGTATGAGGATGTTCCTTTTGATATGACTTTTCATATCGATTCGGAAGGCAATGGATATAATTTCGGATTTGGTATGAACTGGAGCGGAATAATAAATGATGCAAGGAATGAGAAGTATACTATAGAATAAACTCTGTTTTACACTTACCCATCCCCGATTATTTTTTCTTTCATGCCATTTTGTGTTTCCTGAGGAAATCATCCAGAACCTGGGTAAGGTTGGGATCTCCTATCTCCTGAAGATCATAATAGACTCTGGTATTGGGCTTTTTTATGCTTATTATCCTTGCAAGATCGATTGGTGTCGCAATAATGACACTATCACACTGGGTTCTGTTTATTGTACTTTCCAGGTCGTTTAACTGTTGTTTCCCGTAGCCCATGGCAGGAAGCAATGTGCCGATATCAGGATATATCCTGTATGTATCTTTCAGTTTCCCGACAATATATGGCCTCGGATCAATAAGACTAGTTGCACCGAATTTACGTGCAGCTACAATACCGGCTCCCAGTTTCATCTCTCCATGAGTCAAGGTGGGTCCATCTTCAACAACCAGTACTTTTTTCCCTTTTATCACTGATGGATTATCAACCTTTATTGGAGATGCAGCATCTATAACAACCGCTGCAGGGTTTACTTTATTAATACTGTCACGGACAATCTGGACCGGTTCGGGAGCAGCAGTATCTATCTTATTAATAATTACAACATCCGCCAGCCGCAAAGTTACCTCTCCGGGATAATACATCAACTCATGTCCTGCCCTGTGAGGATCGGTTACGGTTATCATCATATCAGGCTTAATGAAGGGAAAATCATTATTGCCTCCGTCCCAAACAATAACATCACAACCTGCAGGGTCCTTTTCTGCTTCCCTCAATATTGCCTCGTAATCAACACCAGCATATATAACGTTACCACGAACCACATGAGGTTCATATTCCTCCATCTCCTCTATTGTGCATTTATGCCTTTCCAGGTCTTTTACATCTGCAAACCTCTGTACTTTTTGTGCGGCAAGATTTCCGTAAGGCATCGGATGCCGTATAGCAACCACCTTAAGACCTTTCGACATGAGTATCTCAATAACACGTCTTGAAGTCTGGCTTTTACCACAGCCTGTTCTGACAGCACCAACTGCAATCACTGGCTTTGTACTTTTCAGCATGGTATCGTCAGGACCCAACAATACAAAATTGGCACCTGATGAATTTACCACCGCACTTACCGACATTACTTTCTGATATGTAATATCACTGTATGAAAAGATACAATCATCCACCTTATATTTCCTTATAAGTTCCGGAAGATTTTCCTCTGCAAAGATCGGGATACCCTCCGGATAAAATTTGCCCGCAAGTTCTTTTGGATATTTTCTCCCGTCAATATCAGGGATCTGGGCTGCAGTAAATGCAACAACATTGCACTCTTTGTTATTTCTGAAATAAGTATTGAAATTATGAAAATCCCTCCCTGCTGCCCCAATAATGATGACATTCTTCTTAACCATATAATCTTCCGTTATTAAAAGTGAAAATAATTTTTAGATGAAGGACGTTTAATTTTAATATGACACAACAAATGTATAATTTGCATATTGAAAATCCGAACAATTAAAGGGATTTTTTTATATGCTGTTAATATAATATATTGTTCTGTATTTCAGACATTTAACCCGACTATTGAAATAACGGCTGAACATGTTTAATAAATTATCCTGGATATCATAATGGATATGGTAAATTCTTTGTACTATTATATCAGTCTATGAATGTGCTCGCTCACATATATTTGTCAGGTGATTCTGAAGAGATAATCATCGGTAATTATATCGGTGATTATGTAAAAGGGCGAGATTACCTAAAATATCCTGATCTTATCCGCAAAGGAATAATATTACATCGTCATATCGATGATTTTACCGACCGCCATCCAGTTGTACATCGAAGCAAGATATTCTTTTCCAGAAAATACCACAGGTATTCAGGGGTTGTGACAGATATCATTTATGATCATTTTCTTACCCGGGAATGGAATTTTTTTTCAAGGAGACCACTGGAAAGTGTCACATATAATTTTTACAGGGCAATGGTAAACAATTACGATATACTTCCTGATGAAGTGAGTAAGATGATGCCATTTTTTATAATAAATAACTGGATCGAATCATACCAGACCATTAGTGGTATAAAACATGTCCTGAAGACACTCAGCAAGAGAACTACATTGCCTAATGAAACAAGGTTTGCAGTACGTGCACTGAAAAAAAACTATTATTCATTACAGGATGATTTTATGGAGTTTTTTCCACAGCTTATCGATTATGTTGAAAAAGACTTTGGAATCGAGATCTCACACAGGATAACCATTCCATTCTGATCAAACAAGATATTCCGTACGGCCTGCATCAAGCCGCAGGAAAATAAACAACAATATTGTGAAACCCCATAATGAACTTCCCCCATAGCTTAGAAATGGTAAAGGTATTCCTATAACAGGCACCAAACCTACTGCCATACCTATATTTATGAAAATATGTGCAAACAGTATTGATATAACACCATAACCATATATTCTTGAAAAGTCTGAACGTTGCCGTTCAGCGATTACAATGAGCCGTAAAAGCAGAAAAAGGTATAAGCCGATAACCACCACCGAACCAACGAAACCCCATTCCTCACCGATAGTACAGAATATAAAATCGGTGCTTTGAGCAGGTACAAATTTGAATTTGGTCTGAGTTCCCTGTAAATACCCCTTCCCGGTTAAGCCACCTGATCCTATTGATATTATCGATTGATTGACATTATATCCCGTACCATGAGGATCTGATTTTAATCCCAGCATAATCTCGACTCTCTCCCGCTGGTGTGGTTTCAAAATATGGCTATAAGTATAGTCTACTGAATTTACATATACTATGCTTCCAAGAAGAAACATATAAATAATAAGAATTGTCTTTGCCTTCCTGAGGTAAATATAGTAACTGAATGCTAAGCCCGACAGTATAAGTGAGATCATTATAATCAGCTTGTTACCTATCGATTTCAATAGAAAATGATCGAGAGAGTAAAACAATCCGGATATAATAAGCAGTATCCCCAGGCCTGTAAAACAGGTTTTCCATTTTCTTGTTACAAATAATACAACAATGAAGGCTATTCCAATGAGTGCAATTTCAAGTTCTATATCGGGTAAGAGGAGTGTAAGGAAGAACAATAGTACCATTAACAATCCGGATAGAAAAACATAGAGACTCATGCCCTCTCTGTAAAGAACGAGGAAGAAAGACAAGAATATAACTGTTGTTCCCAGATCGGGTTGCATAGCTATCAGCAAGGCTGGAAGTAATATTATGCCAACTGCGGGCAGAATGATTTTCATCCTGGTCAGTTCCTGCCTGCGTCTTTTAAGAAAATCAGCCAGTATCAGTGCTGTTCCGAATTTGGCAAATTCGGCAGGCTGCAAACTAACCTGGCCGAATTCGAACCATGATTTAGCTCCGTGAATCTCCTTGCCGAAGATAAGTACCGTGATCAACAGAAATATAATTCCTCCATATATAAATCTGGCAAAGAAGATATAGAATCTCGTATCAATGATCACGATGAATCCGGCGATCAAAAATGATGCTATAATCCATATAAACTGTTTGCCATAACGTTGCGAAAAATCGAATATACCTTTGTTTTCCTCGTTATATACTGCAGAATAAATATTAAACCACCCGATAATAACCAGGATAAAAAAAAGCATTATTGTCACTTTATCGATATCGGCCCAGATATTAATCTTCCTCCTCATCTTCTGCCGGTTTATTTATCAGATCCAGATCAAGCATTCTTTGTTCCTTCCATTTATTGGTATAAGAGATCTGTCGGTTGATATATTTCTCGATCATTAAGCTTGCTATGGGAGCAGCATATGTGGCACCAAAGCCGGCATTTTCCACATAAACAGCTATAGCAATCGAAGGATTCTCTTTTGGTGCAAAAGCAATAAATACTGAATGATCCTCTCCATGTGGATTTTCTGCTGTCCCTGTTTTTCCACATACTATAATATCCCGTAATGCTGCTATTCTGGCAGTAGCACCTTCTCCCCCATTAACAGCGGCTTCCATTCCCTGAATCACCCTTTCGAAATTAATGGAATCTATGCTTATTTCATGCTTTGTCGTAAATGTAGTATGTATATTTTCCCTGCTGCTGATCGATTTAACAATATGGGGTATATAATAGAATCCCCTGTTGGCAATAGCGGCTGTCATGTTAGCCATCTGCAGCGGAGTAGTGCCTATTTCTCCCTGGCCTATGGCCAGTGAGATCACATTCAGGGCCTTCCAGCTGTTTTTACCATAATACCTTTCAAAGTAAGATGACTCAGGTACTATCCCTGACAGTTCATTTACAAATTCGGTACTTATCCTCCTCCCGAAACCAAATTCATCGAGGTAACTTCTCCATTTATCATAAGCTTCACTGATTGACTCATAACCCGGGTTTTCCAATATCCTTCTGAATGTCTGGCAGAAATAGGAATTACAGGAATTCATTATTGCTCCTTCGAGATCAAGAGGAGATTTGTGTGAATGACAACCCACAAAAAGATAGCCGTTATCGCAACCAAATTCAGTTCCGGGATATATCACCTTTTCCTGAAGTCCGATAAGTCCGTTCATAGGTTTAAAGGTTGATCCGGGAGGGTATGAAGCCATAAAGGCCCTGTTAAAGAGAGGCAGCAGAGTGTCGGACTGGAGACGGGAAAAGTTATCAGATCTTACCCGTCCCACAAGAAGGCCGGGATCATAACATGGAGATGAGATCAGTGTAAGCAGCTCACCCGTCGATGGCTCAATAGCAACTATGCTGCCTGTTTTATTTTGCATAAGCTTTTCACCATATTCCTGCAGATCAAGATCGACGGTCGATACAATATCCGATCCCTGTACAGCCAGTGTATCATGGATTCCTTCAGCGTATGAACCCTTTATCCGGCTGTAAACATCCACCATATAGATCTTTACACCACGTGTTCCCCTCAACTCCTTTTCATAGGCTTCTTCAATACCAAGTTTTCCTATATAGTCACCAGGTTTATAATAGGAATCCTGCTTAATGATATTTTCATCCACCTCACTTACATATCCGAGTAAATGTGCAGCTAAGGGTCGTGAATACTTTCTCAGGGTTCGCGGCTGAACATAAAATCCAGGATACATGAACATCTTTTCCTGGAATTGGGCATAGGTTTCCGCAGATATCTGTTTTAAAAACACCGAAGGGGCTCTTTGTGAATAGCTGACAGCAGCCTTCATTCTCCCGGCAAAAAACTCTTCCGTGATACCAAGCTCACTGCAAAATGAAGATGTATCCATATTTCCTGTTTGTGCCGGTATGACCATTAAATCATAAGCTGCCTGGTTATAGACAATAAGTTCATTGTTCCTGTCGTATATCAATCCCCTGGCCGGATACTGCGTCACATATCTCAAGACATTATTATCAGCAGATAACCTGTAGGTATCCTCTATAACCTGTATTGAAAATAACTTGATGGACAATATTATTACTACCAGAATAATAATACCGCCGATTATATATTTCCTCCCGGTATATGTGTCTTTCATAAACCTTTCATTTATTTCCTTTTTCTTGCATATTCCAGAAGAACTATAAAGGTTATGGAGAAAAGAGAGCTCAAAATAACCCTTAAAAGTGTTCTAAAGAAACCGGTAAACCGAAATACCTCCAGAAAAAATAATGCTGTATGATGAATCAGGACAACAATTAATGTATATATCAAATACCATTTGAATCCGTATATAGCTATTGAGGGATCAGACCCGGGTTCATAACCGTCTCTCGGAGAGATTAACCTCATAACATATGGACGGACAAATCCGGCAATGACTGTTGCTGATGTATGCATTCCGATCGAACCGCAGAACAGGTCAATTGTGAGTCCTGTAAAAAAGGCAATAATAAGCAGTAACCATGCTGATATTTCACAGGGTAGAAGAAGTATGAACATAACATAAATCCATGGGTTCACATAACCGCTGAATTCAATGTTATTGAACAACAAAACCTGCAAAAGTATCAGGATAATAAAAATCAGGCTATATCTTAAAATTGAATTGATCATTGAAATGACTTTTCAAGTTCAAGTTGTTCTGCCTTCAGCATATTACCTATTACGTTTACATAATGAAGCTTTTTAAAATCTGTATTCAGTAATACATTAATTAAATAGAAATCTCCTCCAGGATTTTCATAATTGCTGATTGTTCCTATCATTATACCTTCGGGAAAAACTGAGGAGTAACCTGTTGTTTCAATTGTGTCTCCTATATTAACAACAACATGTTGGGGTATCTCATTCAGAACTGCATGTTTAAAACTTAGTCCGTCCCAGTTTAATGATCCGAAATAACCGTTAGATTTTATTCTGGCACTGATTCTGAAATCAAGATTAAGAATCGACATTGCCACGGAGTAATTTTTGGAGCAACCTACTATAACACCGGCTATACCATCGTCGGATATTACTGCCATGTCGACTGACAGGCCATGTTTTTCACCTTTATCAATAGTGAAGAAGTTTTTCTGTTTGTTTACGGAATTGTCAATAACCTTTGCCGTGGTATATGTATACTGTTGTTTGTATACTGTATCGGTAACCGAAAAAAAAAGCTGTTCTCCTTTATTTTTCATACTCTCCAGTGTACTTTTCAGTTCAGTATTTTCGGCTGCAAGCTCCTGGTTTATTTCCCTGAGTCTGAAATATGATCTTATACTGCTTACTTTTTGTTCCACTCCCCTGGTAATACCCCGTACTCCTTTAACAACTCTGGTATTATGATAATTATTCCCCGTGCTTAGCAAATATAGTGCTATGCCTTCGAGTAAAAGGAATATTATCAGGTTGTTATACCTGGCCAGTAAATTGAGCAGGTTTCTCATTCACACCGGTTGATTATCTCATGAGGAACGGAAATTTGTCAACATTTTTAAGTGCCACACCAGTACCACGTGCGACAGCATGAAGCGGATCCTCAACTATATTGAATTTTATATTTATCTTATCTGAAAATCGTTTATCCAGACCTCTCAAAAGTGCTCCACCGCCAACCATGTATATTCCTTTATTCACAACATCGGCGTAGAGTTCCGGGGGTGTTTGTTCAAGCACATTCAAGAGTGCTGCTTCTATCTTTGAAAGTGATTTATCGAGGCAATAGGCAATTTCCTGATATGAGATAGGTATTTCAATAGGCAGTGCCGTCATAATATTGGGTCCTCTAACAATATAATCGGCTGGTGGATTTTCTATGTCCGGAAGTGCTGACCCCACACCTATTTTTATATCCTCAGCAGTTTTTTCACCAATCTTTATATTATGCTGGTGCCTCATATAAGACTGAATATCAGCCGTAAAGCCATCTCCTGCAATTCTTATTGATTTGTTACAGACTATGCCACCCAGTGCTATTACAGCTATTTCCGTTGTTCCTCCTCCTATATCAATTAACATAAAGCCTTCGGGGGCTTCCACATCAAGCCCGATTCCTATAGCTGCAGCCATGGGTTCGTAGATCAGATAAACATCCCTTCCTCCTGCATGTTCAGAGGAATCGCGCACTGCACGTATTTCAACCTCTGTACTGCCCGACGGAATACATACCACCATCTTCAGTGAGGGAGCGAAGAAACGGGGACTCCGGTTAATCATTTTTATCATTCCTCTTATCATCAGTTCAGCTGCATTAAAATCGGCAATAACACCATCCTTCATCGGTCTTATTGTTTTTATGTTTTCATGTGTCTTGCCATGCATTTGTCGTGCTGCCTCTCCAATTGCTATCATTTTTCCCGTGTTTTTATCTATTGCTACTATAGATGGTTCGTCAACAACAATCTTGTCATTGTTTATAATAATAGTATTGGCTGTTCCGAGATCAATAGCGATCTCCTGTGTCAAAAATGATAAGAGTCCCATTCAACGAGAATATTAATGTTTAAAATGTCTTATTCCTGTAAATACCATTGCCATGTTGTTTGAAGAACAGTAATCAATTGATTCCTGGTCGCGTACCGAACCCCCGGGTTGTACAACGGCCTTAATGCCCGCCTTGTGGGCAATCTCCACACTGTCGGGGAAAGGGAAAAAAGCATCAGAGGCCATTACTGATCCATTCAGATCAAATCCGAAAGATTTTGCCTTTTCTATTGCCTGCCTGAGTGCATCTACCCTTGATGTCTGTCCTACCCCACTGGCACAAAGCTGCTTGTTTTTTGCAAGTACTATAGTATTTGATTTACTGTGTTTTACAATTTTATTGGCAAAGACAAGATCCTGAAATTCAGAAGGATCAGGTGTTCGCGGTGTAACCGGTTTCATGTCTTTTTCCGATTCGGTATTGCTGTCCCTTTCCTGCCATATTACACCATTAAGCAATGACCTGTAAACGTATGGTGTTTTTTCCTGTTCCTTTCTTACAAGGATTATCCTGTTTTTCTTCTTTTTTAGTATAGCAAGTGCAGGTTGAGTATACTCAGGGGCAATTATTACCTCGAAAAATATCTTATCCATTTCAGCCGCAGAAATCTCATCAACAGTCCTGTTTACTGCAATAATACCTCCGAAAGCTGAAACAGGATCACAGGCAAGAGCTGCTTCCCATGCCTCTGTAATATTTTCCCTCGAGGCTGCTCCACATGCATTGTTATGTTTTATTATCACTACCGTTGTGTCGGAGAAATCATCAATAAGATTCAGTGCTGACTCAATATCCAGGAGATTATTATATGAGATTTCCTTCCCATGGAGCTTGTCAAACTGGGTACCGGGATCACCGAAAAACAAACCTTTCTGATGAGGATTTTCCCCATATCTGAGCGGATATACCTTATCTATGCTTTCCCTGAAAACCCGGATCCCCAAATCCCTGTTGAAATATTTGAAAATAGCTGTATCGTAATTTGATGAGACCTTAAACGCATTTGCAGCAAAATATTTTCTTTCCCCGAGGTCTGTAACCCCCTTTTTCTCATTCAGCAGCTTTAACAGTTCAGGATATTGTTCCCTGCCCGATATAATAAGTACATCCTTAAAGTTTTTAGCTGCTGCCCTTATAAGAGATATACCGCCTATATCAATCTTCTCAATAATTTCACCTTCATCAGAACTGCTTTTTACCGTTTCTTCAAATGGATAAAGATCAACTATTACCAGGTCTATCTCAGGGATCTTATATTGTTTCATCTGCTCAATATCTTCACCATTATCTCTTCTTGCGAGAATACCTCCAAAAACCGAGGGATGAAGTGTTTTGACCCTTCCTCCCAGGATGGAAGGATAGCTTGTAAGATCCTCAACTTTTTCTGCAGGTATATTCATATCATCTATGAATTTGAAAGTACCTCCTGTTGAGTAAATTTTGACATCAAGCTCATGCAGGGTTCTTACTATATCATCAAGACCCTCTTTATAATAAACTGATACTAATGCACTCTTAATTTTTTTCTCGCTCATTTTCTGATGATTATGATTGATAGTACCTACAACTACGGGCGAATAAAAATATATATTTTTTTGTTAACCTCAATAGATTAGCATAACGAATATCTGTAAGGGAGATTTAATTAGTCATGGAAATTCTTTTTTCTTATCTTTGAGCCTTTAAAAATTTTTGAAGTTAAGAGTATGTTCCTTAGGCTGCTTAAAGAGGGTTTTCTATATGCTGTTAATTCGTTTCTTGTTAACAAGTTAAGGACTTTCTTATCTCTTTTTGGTATTACTATAGGGATATTCTCAATCATATCAGTGTTTACCGTACTTGACTGGATGGAAAAATCTATCCGCGATTCTATTTCATCTCTTGGAGATAACACGGTTTATGTCCAGAAATTCCCCTGGTCATTTGATCCCAACATTGAGTGGTGGGATATAATCAGATGGCCTGTAGTATCGTTAGATGATTACGAAGCCATTTTAAGAAGGTCGACCAAATCAGATGCAGCCTGTTTCTCTGTTACTGAGACAGAATCAATACGTTACAGAAACAACCAGGCAAATAATGCATACATCTGGGCAACCACCCATGAATTTGAAGAATTGAGATCATTTGATATTGAGAAGGGAAGATATTTTACGCCTGAAGAATCAGCCTCAGGAAGAAATGTAGCAATAATAGGACATGAGGTTGCAAACAGGCTATTCGAAGGAACAGAGCCTGTCGGCAAGGAGATAAAAATTGCAGGTTATAAGACTAATGTAATCGGGGTATTTAAAAAAGAGGGCAAAGGAGGAATAAGCGACAGTGGTATGGATGAGATGACCCTTGTTCCGATTAACTTTGCACGATCGTTTATCAATATGCGTAATCCATTTCTCGGATCCAACATCATGATAAAAAGCAAGGAGGGAGTCCCGGTACAGGAACTCACTGATGAGGTTACGATGGTACTGAGAGCCGCACGAAGGCTTCGCCCGGGAGAGGAATCCAATTTTTCCGTCAACAAGGCAAGCCTGTTGACCCAGGGCTTCGATGCTGTTTTTGCAGGAATAAATATAGGAGGCTGGATAATCGGGGGATTTGCAATTCTTGTCGGCGGATTTGGTATCGCAAATATCATGTTTGTATCTGTAAGGGAAAGGACAAACATAATAGGTATACAGAAAGCCCTGGGAGCAAAACGGTTTTTTATATTACAACAGTTCCTGACAGAATCGGTATTGCTTTCTATAGCAGGAGGGCTCGTAGGTGTCTTCCTGATATTTATTGCCACACTTGTGATTAACTATCTCTGGGAATTAAATATGTATCTTACAGTTGCAAATATACTGCTGGCAATATTTATTTCAGGAGTAATAGGTGTAGTCGCCGGTTATGCTCCGGCTTATTCGGCTTCCAGGATGAATCCTGTTGATGCAATAGGTTACTCATTCGGTTAAAACCCTGTTCTCTTCAATCCAGTTTGTTAACTCAACAAATTGTTCTACAGACAATTGCTCGGGTCTTAAACCGAAATCCCTGTAATCATCTCTCTTAAGTGTAAAAACAGCCCTGATAGAATTTCTCAGTGTTTTCCTTCGCTGGTTAAAGCCTGCTTTGACAACTTTTTGAAATAATGATTCATCACATCCGAGTTTCTTTGTCTTGTTCCTTGTTAGCCGTATCACCCCAGACTTCACCCTGGGGGGAGGAGAAAAAACATGTTCAGGGACTGTAAAAAGATATTCCGGGTCATAATACGCCTGTAACAAAACACTCAGGATTCCATATGCCTTTGTACCCGGAGAAGAACAGATTCTCTCGGCTACTTCCTTTTGAAACATACCACATGTCTCTACAATTTTATCCCTGTATTCCAGTATCCTGAAGAGTATCTGAGAAGATATATTATAGGGGAAATTTCCAATAACAGCCATTTTACCGTGAAAATAGTGATCCAGATCCATTTTAAGGAAATCACCCCTGATAATCTCCTTAAGGTCCGGCACATTATTTTTCAGATAATATGCTGATTCATTATCTATTTCAATGACCCTGAAATCAGGGAATTTCCTCCTGATCAGGAATTGTGTCATTATACCAGTACCCGGTCCTATCTCGAGTACGGATGTATAACCCGATCCGGTAAGAGTATTTGCGATACTCTGTGCAATATCCCTGTCTTTAAGGAAATGCTGACCAAGATTTTTTTTAGGTCTTACCATTTTCAGATCTGAAGCAGCTCCCTTCCGAATTTCCTCCAGAATGGCAATCGCTGAGTCTCAAGAAATCTCAGGAAATGTTTCAGTACATTATAATATAACGTTATAAAGAAAAATAGTGTCATGATCCATATCACTACAACATTAAAGATCAATGTGTCTATTCTGAGATTACCCAGAAGTTTGAACGGGGCGAAAAAATGTGCTCTTCCATATTTCGAGCCGGGACGCATAAAGACAGGATCAGCTTTTTGTATAAGCCTTGTATCGGTCTCATAGATTTTATTCGTATTTAGCCTGTTCAGAACTATATCAGCAAGACGTTCATTATAATCTTTTTCCCTTAACCTCACAAACTGTTCATAACCAATCTGATTGACTTTTATGTCATATAATGAATCACGTTTGAGTAATAATTCATTGTTCATTGTTCTTAATGTAGTTCTCAGACTATCAAGAAACAGTTTCACATCATCTCCTGTAACATCATTGAAGTATTTATAATTGACATATTGTATCCAGTCGCCCGGCATTACTCCTGTTATCTCGGAAAGTTCATTTAAATGATAATTGATCTTGATAAAATTGTTTTCCGAGTAGTCACGGTATTCTGGGTCTTTACCTGCAACAAGGCATTCATTCACTTTTACCCTCAAGGTAGGTATCAGGAATGATGCATACCATTCATTCTGGCTGAGGGCCATATCGTATTCAAAGAAAGGCTTCTGGTATTTGTTACTTTTAAACTGTTCAACACTCATAGCTTCATATGCCCACCGTGTTGTCATTATATCGCCGATAACGGGGACATATATTTTTTTGCTTAATGATTTGTGCAATTCATCAAATCTGATCATGGCCCCGCCTAACAGGAGCTGTGGTACCAGTATAAGCGGAATAAGTATATAAATACTGATAGCCGACCTCATTCCGGCCGATACATTAAGTCCGACGAGATTCCCGAAGCAGGCTGTGGAAAAAAGTATCAACCAATGCTGAAACAACATACCCCTGACCTCAAGAATAGTATTTGCCACCACCACAAAAGATAGTGTTTGTATTGCTGACAGGATAAAAAGGAAATTGACTTTCGATATCAGATAACTAAACCAGCTAAGGTTAAGAAATTTCTCTCTCTCGAGTATTTTTCTGTCACGAAATATCTCCTCGGCACTTACTGACAGCCCCATAAAAAGAGCTACAACGACAGCCATGAAAATAAAGATGGGATAGTTTTTATTAGCCGAAAAGATATAGGTTCCGCTTTCGCTGTACTTCGATATATAACCAAGGATAAAAGCCAGCAACGGAGCTTCCAGTATATTTATGGTCATATACTGGGTATCAGCTAATTTACGGAGTACGTTACGTTTGATAAATGTTTTTATCTGGTCCGATTTGCCCGGTACTTTATATTTAATCGGAGTTACAGGCAGCTTGCCAGGTTTTTCTTCGACCACTGGCATCATATTTCTCCTGTATTTTTCGTGCCATTCTTTCGGACTTATCTGTCTCTCTTTACCGGGATAACCTGCATTATCTATATTTTTGACCTCAATGATTTCAAGTATGTTCTCCGTTTCTATATTACCGCAGTTGGGGCATTCGCTTTCGGCGGCATTTGCCTGGGAGGTTTCAGTTTTGAAATACACCAGGGCCTCAACAGGATCGCCATCATATACCATATAACCACCCTTATCAAGTATCCATAAACTATCAAACATCTTAAGAATATCTGAAGAGGGCTGGTGTATGATAGTAAATATGAGCTTTCCGCTAAGCGATTGTTTTTTAATAAGATTCATCACCTTCTCTGAATCGAATGATGATAATCCTGATGTGGGTTCATCAATAAAGAGGATTACAGGTTCACGCATGAGCTCCAGGCCTATATTGAGACGTTTACGCTGACCTCCGCTCACCTTCTTATTAAGAATATCTCCTACCTGGAGATCCTTAATTTCAATAAGGTCAAGATCTGTCAATAATTTTTCCACAGTATCATTGAGCTGTTCCTCAGTATAATCACCAAAACAAAGCCGCGCATTAAAATAGAGGTTCTGGTAAACAGTCAACTCTTCGATAAGCATATCATCCTGCGGCACAAACCCTATCAATCCATTGATTTTTTCCGAATCGGAGTGAATATTATAACCGTTTATAAATAGTTCTCCGTTTGTTGGTTTGATTTTTCCATGAAGAAGATTCAGCAAAGTGGTTTTGCCGACACCGCTTCCCCCCATTATACCGATAAGATTACCCGATTCAACCCTGAAATTCATTTTTTGAACGCCGGTTTCAGAATTTTTGAAAAGGTATTCTATATTCCAGCCCTCGAAAACAATCTTTTCGGAGAATCTTTCTGAAACAAATTCTTTATAAATTTTCGAATAGTATATCGTTTCAATACCGTGACCTTTAATATTTACACCTTGTTCGAGCAAATAAGGCCTGTAGGCAATAATATCCCTGCCTTTGAAATAGAGAGCCTGCGGACCATCATAAGTCAGAAGAAGATTACCTGTACTTTCTATATGAAGGATAACGAGATGTCCCTTGAATCCTTTAATCCTTAAATGATGCCACTTATCATAGTTTTTGTATAAACCTGAAGCAGAGGCTTTCGGGTCATCACTTTCAATAAGAAGAATACATTCGGGAGAAATCTCATCGAATGTCCTGCCTATCATAAAGGCCGATGCATTATCATATTCTTTTTTAGAGATGTTGAAAGTCCTGGCAACAATATCGATGATTGTTTTTTCCTGTTCTGTTATCATTCCATCTTCAAAAGCGAACTCTATCAACTGAAGAAATACAATCACCCTTTCTTCCAGAAAAAGTCCCTTTTTAATCTGGCGGCAAATATTGGTGATCTGGAATGTTATCAGAGAATCTTCATCTGCCAGTTCTGTCTTATCAACGCTTTTTAATTCATTGGAATAGAATTCGAGATTGTTTTCGAATAGTGCGAAATACTCTTCTTCAAGTTCCCTGTTTAAATAACGCCTCAGGTAACTACGAAGGATTTTTCTTCCACGGGACGTTATTCCTGCCGGATTAACTGTTGAGACAATTGCAAAAATATGGATCAATGCCAGTAATACTGATTCCCTCATGAATATCCCAACTAAAAAAAAGACCGCAAAGTCAAATGCTTTGCGGCCAAAGATTCAACTTATATCTATTGTACAATCAGGCTTCTTACTTCCTCCATTGCCGCAGTAATATCCATAATATTTTTCTGGGTTAAACTTGTACCCAATCCCTGATAAACCTCCTTAATGGGTTCCAGTTTTGCGAGAAAATCACTAACCAGGGGGTCATCCTTATAAGGCTCGGTGACTTCCAGATAAAGCTCAAATGATTTTTTCTGCTCAAGGAGGTTTCTTGATATACCTGCCACCTGGTATGCGGCTTCAGAAACATGTGTTGTAAGATACATTCCTTCAACCCAGGCACCACCAACAACCAGAAGAGCCAGAGGCTGCTGATCATTATCACTCAGATATGCATATGTATTATCAAATGCCTCAGTTAGAATCTCAACAAGTTTGTCTTTGTAATCATAATTCTGCCTTATCCTGTCATATAGTGTCTGATCATAAATTTGTGACATATTTAGTTCATCCGCAAGAGATCTGATGGCATCCAGGTAATTGATAATCTCCTGCTGTATATTATATAGTGTTGCATAACTGAGATCGGCACCATACACTCCCATATTTATTGCCTTGGCTGCACTGGTGAAGTATTTATATCTATTTGCTACAGGATTTGAAATCCCGAAAATATAACCAACTTCCAGATCAGAAAGCATTTTTATTACTTCAGCAGATGATGGCAGAGGATAAACATTTGATTCTATTTCACTTTCAATTGTCTGTACTTGCTCAAGTTCAATCTTTTTTTGATCTTTCTTATCTCCTGATTTACAAGATGTAATACCTGTCAGGCTTAATATAAAAACCGGAAGCATAAAGACTGTTAAAATTCTTTTCATAAAATCTTTTTTTTAATAATGACCAAATCAAAAATCGCCCATAAAAGTAATAAAAATATTATACAAACACTTAAATGATTTCTAAATTGAATTTTTGTACGGTGTATCTATAAGCATGATTAATAAATTTATAGATAATCATCTGTCATTTATTCACAGAACACTCCAGTGAATGTTTTTAATTATCTTTGACCTCCTGAAATAATACTCATAAAATAAGCTCTTTTTTCTGCTTACCCGAATAAAATTAGATTTATCTGATGAATGAAAAGATACAGGTAAGACTGGTGCTGGAGGATGGAACGGTATATAACGGACGGTCGTTCGGAAAACCTGTCCCTGCTGCAGGAGAAGTGGTATTCAATACTGCAATGACCGGTTACCCCGAAAGCCTGACCGATCCTTCATACCGTGGACAAATACTTTGTCTTACATATCCCCTTGTAGGTAATTACGGAGCACCGGCAAAAAGTGAGGAAAATGATCTTTTCAGGTTCTACGAATCATCATCAATACATATTTCAGGCCTGATAGTCTCCGATTATTCTTTCGAATACAGTCACTGGAATGCAACAGAGAGTCTTCATGACTGGCTTCTCAGAAATAATATACCCGGAATATATGGAATAGACACAAGAGCACTTACAAAAAGAATCCGGGAAAAAGGAGCAATGCTCGGTAAAATTGAACCTGAAGGAACAGCAACGAATTTTTATGACCCAAACAAGGTTAACCTGGTAGCTGAAGTCAGTACCCATGAAAAGAAAATCTACGGATCAGGAAAATACAGGATAGTACTTGTAGACTGCGGTGTTAAGTATAATATAATCAGAAATTTACTGAAGCGCGACACTACCATTATCAGAGTACCGTGGGATTATGATTATCACGATGAGGATTACGATGGGCTTTTTCTTTCAAATGGTCCCGGTGACCCTAAAATGTGTACAACAACGATAAAAAATATCAAAAAGTCATTCGGACAGGATATCCCCATTTTCGGAATTTGTCTCGGCAACCAATTAATGGCTCTTGCCTCAGGTGCCGATACGTATAAGCTTAAATACGGACACCGGAGCCATAACCAGCCTGTCATCAAAGCCGGCACCGATAAGGCATATATCACATCACAAAATCATGGGTATGCTGTCGATAACAATACCCTTGAAAAGGACTGGGACCCGCTTTTCATCAATATCAACGATCAGACCAACGAGGGTATGCGACATAAAACGTTACCTTTCTTTTCCACCCAATTTCATCCGGAAGCCTCAGGCGGACCTACCGATACAGATTATCTCTTTGATGAATTTATTGAAAACATAAAAAAAAGAAAGTTCCCTTAGCATGAGGGTGTATTAAAAGTCCTTTTGATACACGCTCTATTTAGCATATTCCATTAACTTTTGTGCGAATTCTGCTGCTGTCTTAGGTTTAAAACATTTCATCCGGTTATTGAAAATTTCTGCTATTTCTTTATTACAAAGATTCCCTATACTTCCCTCATGAACATAATCGGATACCGAAGTCTTTGAAAAGGTGGAACTTTTTACCATCTGCGAAACAGCTTTATATGCATCACGGAAAGGAACACCTTCCTTAACAAGCCTGTTTACTTCCTCGGTACTGAAAATGGCATTGTATAAAGGATTTTCCGTGATGTTCTTTCTTATCTTGATATTTTTCAGCATCAGAAGCATTATTTCCAGACATTCCTTTATTTCGGAAAATGAATCGAAGATAAGCTGCTTAAGTAACTGGAGATCGCGGTTATATCCCGACTGCAGATTTGATGTTAAGATAGCTACCTGGCCAGGAAGTGTTTGTATTAAATTCGACCGTCCCCTGATGATCTCAAATACATCAGGATTTTTCTTTTGTGGCATTATACTTGAACCTGTAACATATTCATCAGGAAAATCAATGAATTTGAACTCGGAACTCATATAAAGACAAATATCCATTGAGAAACGTGATAATGTTTGTGCCACTGAAGCAAGTGCTGAAGCAACAGCCATTTCAACCTTGCCTCTACTCAGGCTTGCATATGCTGAGTTATATAGCAGATCATCAAATTCGAGCAGCTCTGAGGTAAGTTTTCTGTTAAGAGGAAGGGTCGTACCAAAACCCGAGGCTGTTCCAAGTGGATTCCTGTTATTCAGGTTCCGGGCTTCACAAAGAAGCAGTAAATCGTCAGCCAGACACTCTCCGAATGCTCCGAACCATAGTCCGAACGATGACACCATGGCAGGCTGCATATGTGTATAACCGGGTAAAAGATACTCCTTATACTGTTCACTCAGTTCCTGGAAACGGTTGAAGAGCTTTGCAATAAGTACTGACAGATTATCCGTTTCCTCACGTGTATACAGCCTGATGTCGACAAGAACCTGGTCATTTCTTGATCTTCCGGCATGGATCTTCCTGCCGGTTGTCCCGAGAATTGATGCCATCTCCTTTTCAATCTGAGAATGAATATCTTCCATGTCATCTTCTATAACAAGTGTTCCCTCTTCATCACACTTAAGAAGTGAATTAAGAGCCTCCAGAAGATCATTTTTTTCTTTATTCAGGATCAACCCGACATCATTCAGCATAATAACGTGAGCCATTGATCCTACAATATCCCATTTTGTAAGATGAAGATCTGTCTTACGGTCTTTACCTGCAGTAAAATCAATTATTGCCGGTTCCGGATTTATTCCTTTTTCCCAAAGTTTCATGTTCTAAGTTTTAAATAGTTGTATACTAATTTGCTGATTAGTCCTTTGACTCCCCCCTTGAGGGGGGTAAGGGGGGTGTATAGCTATTTTTAAAACATCCCCCTGCCCCCCTTCAAAGGGGGAATCCGCTGGCGCGGATTTGCAATCCGTGCCATTATGTATTAGCCCCGATTGCAAATCGGCGCTAGTGCAGGCTCTTTCCACTCTGTTCTACTATTGCCCTGTGGGCCATCAATCTTATAGCATTGATCTTTATAAAACCTTTGCTGTCAGTCTGGTCAAAACCTCCTTCAATATCCATGCTTGATAATTTCTCATCATAAAGTGAAGAGGGCGACTCACGTCCTTCAATGATAACATTTCCTTTATAAAGACACAGGTGTACACTGCCATCTATAAGTTCCTGGCTCTTTTTTATAGCTGCCATAAGAAAATCCATTTCAGGACTGAACCAGAATCCATTATAAATGATCTCAGCAAACTTCGGAGTCAGCATATTTACGAGTCTCATCACCTCCCTGTCCATTGCGATTCCCTCAATATCCTTGTGTGCAATGTGCAGGACAGTTGCAGCCGGAGTCTCATATATTCCCCTTGATTTTATACCAACAAACCTGTTTTCCACCATATCCAGTAATCCGATACCGTTTTCACCTGCAATTTTATTGAGGTACACATACATTTCATAAGTGTCGTCCTTCACAGTACCATCATCCTTATTTATTATTTGCACAGGAAGACCGTCTTTAAACCGGATGACTATTCTTGTTTCCTTATCCGGCGCATCCTGTGGCATCACAATCTTTGTAAGCATATTTTTATTTATTGAGAACATAGGATCTTCCAGGACACCGGCCTCATGACTTATATGCATTAAGTTATCATCTTCGCTGTATGGTTTATCAATACTTGCTTTTACAGGTATCTTGTTCTCACCAGCATATTTCAACAGATCTGTCCTGCCTTTGAATGTCGCCAGGAATTCCTTGTCTTTCCATGGTGAAATAACCTTTATTTCAGGCATCAGGGCATAATAACAAAGTTCAAACCTTACCTGGTCGTTTCCCTTCCCCGTTGCTCCATGTGCTACTGCAGTTGCACCTTCATGCCTTGCCACCTCAATCTGTTTCTTCGCTATAAGAGGTCGTGCCAGTGCAGTACCAAGCAAATACCTGTCTTCATAAATAGCATTTGCCATTATCGCTTTCAGAACATAATCCTCCACAAATTCCCTTTTCAGGTCAGAAATAACCACTTTTGAAGCTCCAATCATTAATGCCTTCTTCTCACACTCCTCAAAGTTCTCCTCCTGTCCCACATCCGCCACAAATGCTATTACATCATAATCTTTATCTATCAGCCACTTCAGAATAACCGATGTATCTAGGCCGCCGCTATATGCCAGGACTACTTTTTCTTTCATGTTTTTGAATATTTATTTATTTGTTACTTATTTGTTCTTTAATATTCATCTCAATATTATTTCCTGATCTTCCCGTGTAAACCCGGGATTATTGTTTCAAGGCATGTATGAACCTGTGAAACCGAAACTCCTTTACGGGGAATTACCAGTACTGTATCATCACCTGCAATCGTGCCGGCAATCTCATATCTAGAGGTATTATCGATAAAATATGCGGTACTGTTTGCATTTCCCGGCAGTGTCTTTATTACAAGCAGTCCCCGGGCATCGACAAGATCGATTATTACGGGTAAAACCTGCTGTTTACCCTGAATCATTGTCTTGTCCTTTCCTGAACCGGGTAAAGAATAAATATAACCACCCTTCCCGTCAAAAATCCTTCCTGCCCCTAATTGCCTCAGATCACGGGAAAGGGTAGCCTGTGTACATTTTATCCCCCTGCCTGAAAGCTTTCTCAATAACATCTCCTGTGACGCTATTTTTCCGCCAGATATTATCTTTTCAATTATAAGAAGCCTTTTTGCTCTTTGCATATTTATGCATTTTATTTGCAAATATATGCATTTTTTGATTTGCGGCAAAGTGATATAAAAATTATGTTATTTTTGGCTTTCAAAGTATACGGATGGACAGCAACATAAAAAAAGTGATTATACTGGGCTCCGGTGCCCTTAAAATAGGCGAGGCCGGCGAGTTTGACTATTCCGGATCCCAGGCACTTAAAGCATTGAGGGAAGAAGGTATCCGGACAATATTGATAAACCCGAACATCGCAACAGTACAGACATCCGAAGAGCTTGCAGATAAAATATATTTCCTTCCGGTAAATCCATTCTTTGTCGAGAGAGTTATAGAAAAAGAGAGACCTGACGGCATATTGCTTTCATTCGGAGGTCAGACTGCCCTTAACTGTGGTACAAGATTATTTTTATCCGGTGTATTTGATAAGCACAAAGTAAAAGTACTCGGAACACCGGTAGAGGCCATTATGGACACTGAGGACCGTGAGCTGTTTGTTAAGAGATTGAATGAAATAGGTATTAACACACCCAGAAGTATAGCAGTAACAAGTGTGGAAAAGGCTCTTGAAGCTGCTGAAAAACTTGGATTTCCGGTAATTATCAGGGCTGCATATACCCTTGGAGGACAGGGCAGCGGATTTGCCTCCGATAAAAGTGAACTGCAAAATCTTTCAGCAAGGGCATTCTCCTATACTGACCAGATTCTTGTGGAAGAGAGTCTGAAAGGATGGAAAGAGGTTGAATATGAGGTTGTAAGAGACAGGCATGATAACTGTATCACTGTATGCAACATGGAAAATTTTGATCCACTTGGTATTCATACCGGAGAAAGCATCGTAGTCGCACCCTCACAGACTCTTACCAATAATGAATATCACAGACTTCGGGAACTGTCAATAAAAATAATACGCCATATTGGAATAATTGGCGAGTGTAACGTTCAGTATGCCCTCTCTCCGTTTTCAGAAGATTACCGTGTAATTGAGGTCAATGCAAGACTATCACGGTCAAGTGCCCTTGCTTCGAAGGCAACAGGATATCCTCTTGCCTTTATCGCAGCCAAGCTTGGTATCGGATATGGGCTCCACGAATTGAAGAACTCTGTAACCAAATATACCACAGCCTGTTTTGAACCGGCCCTCGATTATATCGTATGCAAAATACCGAGATGGGACCTGAATAAATTCCAGGGTGTGTCGCACAACATTGGCAGCAGTATGAAAAGTGTCGGTGAGGTGATGTCGATAGGTAGAAATTTTGAAGAGGCTATTCAGAAAGGTTTAAGAATGATAGGCCAGGGAATGCACGGTTTCACAGGTAACAGGGAACTGAAATTCAGGGATATTGAAACAGAACTGGCAGAACCTACTGATATGCGGATATTCTCGATAGCCGAAGCTCTCGATAAAGGGTTATCTGTGGATACTATATATGAGCTTACACATATCGACAAATGGTTTCTTTTCAAACTCAGGAATATCATTGAAATCAAAAATGAACTCTGCAAATACAATACTATTGAAACTCTTCCGCAGCACCTTCTCGGTAATGCCAAAATACACGGATTCAGCGATTTCCAGATAGCACGGCATGTGCTGAGGTCAGAACCTTCGAAGATCAATGATGACCTGATGAAAGTCAGGAATCACAGGAAATCACTGGGAATATTGCCATATGTAAAACAGATTGACACCCTGGCTGCTGAATATCCCGCAGTAACAAATTACCTGTACCTTACTTACAGCGCATCAGAACATGATATAGTATATGATAATGACAGGAAATCAGTAATTGTATTGGGCTCCGGTGCATATAGGATTGGCTCAAGCGTTGAGTTTGACTGGTGCTCGGTAAATGCTATCGAAACAATCAGAAAAGAAGGTTTACGCTCAATAATGATAAATTACAACCCGGAAACTGTAAGTACCGACTATGATATTTGCGACAGGCTCTATTTCGATGAACTCACCTTTGAAAGGGTACTCGATATTATAGACCTGGAGAATCCCCGGGGTGTAATCGTATCTGTGGGAGGACAGATCCCGAATAACCTGGCAATGAGGCTCTTTAAAGAAAATGTGCCTGTCATGGGCACTTCCCCCGTATCGATCGACAAGGCTGAAAACAGGCATAAGTTTTCAGAGATGCTGGATAACCTGAATATTGATCAGCCACGTTGGAAAGAACTCTCATCGACACAGGATATTTTTGATTTTGTCGACCGTATAGGATTCCCCGTACTTATAAGACCATCCTATGTCCTTTCAGGTGCGGCAATGAATGTCGTCTCCAATAAAAACGAGCTGACTCACTATCTCGAACTTGCAGCACGTGTGTCAAAGCAATATCCTGTTGTTGTTTCAGAATTTATTGAGAGTGCCAAGGAGATCGAGATAGATGCTGTTGCCCGTGACGGAGAGATACTGGCATACGCTATCAGTGAACATGTGGAATTTGCCGGTGTTCATTCCGGCGATGCCACAATAGTATTTCCCCCGCAAAAGATATATTTCGAAACTGTCAGGCGTATAAAACGTATCTCGCGTCAGATAGCAAAAGAGCTTAACATAACAGGTCCTTTCAACATACAGTACCTTGCCAGGGATAATGATATTAAAGTTATTGAATGTAACCTGAGGGCAAGCCGCAGTATGCCTTTTGTGTCCAAAGTCCTTAAATCGAACCTGATAGAGCTTGCCACAAAAGTGATGCTGGGTATACCTGCGGAAAAACCAGATAAATCGGTCTTTGAACTTGATTATGTTGGAGTGAAAGCCCCCCAGTTCAGTTTTTCGCGACTGGCAAAAGCTGATCCGGTACTTGGTGTTGATATGGCATCAACGGGTGAAGTGGGATGTATAGGAGAAGGATTCTATGAAGCAATACTTAAGGCAATGTTCTCTGTAGGCTATACAGTACCTGAAAAAAGCATTCTCCTCTCCACTGGTCCGGCAAGATCAAAAGTAGAATTGCTGAACAGTGCGAAAGCCCTTCGTGAAAAAGGACATAAGCTTTATGCCACAAGAGGCACACAGCAATTTCTTGAAAATGCCGGTGTTGAAGCACATGTGGCATACTGGCCTGATGAAGATAAATCGCCAAACACAATAGAACTTATAAGAACACGTGAGGTGGATCTTGTTGTAAATATTCCCAAAAATCTCAGTGCATCAGAACTCGACAACGATTATTCAATAAGACGCAGTGCAGTAGATTATAACATTCCCCTGATTACAAATGCAAGACTGGCAAGTGCATTTATTCTTGCTTTTTGCAGGTTGAATAACAATGAACTGGCAATAAAAAGCTGGGGAGAATATAAGTAGAGGAAATGGAATGGTTACTTCTTTTAATACTTGTACCTTATTTATACCTGTTGTTTAAAATATGTGGCCGGCTGTTAAATATCAGACCATTTAAGCCTTCCGGAACAGCCGGTTTATTTGTCTCTGTTGTTATTGCCTGCCGTAATGAAGAAAAACTGATTTCCCCTATCATCGATGATATTTTATCACAGGAATACAATCCTGATTATTTCGAGTTAATTATTGTTGATGACAATTCAACTGACCGTTCGTACCAAATTGCCAGAGGATATAATAATATAAAGAATCTGACAGTACTTAAAAACAAAGGTGCCGGCAAGAAGAAAGCAATAAGAACAGGAGTGGAAGCAAGCAGGGGTTCCCTTATTGTTACAACCGATGCCGACTGTCGTATTAATAAGAAGTGGCTGAAAACCATTGTCTCCTTTTATCAGGAAAACAATCCTGATATGATCATCTGCCCGGTGGCACTTGAGAATGATGTAGGAGTTTTCAACTGGTTTCAGGAACTTGAATTTCTCAGTTTACAGGGAATCACTGCCGGAACGGCAGCTGAAGGCAAGCCTGTGATGTGTAACGGGGCTAACCTTGCATTCAGTAAAGAGGTATATAAACAACATGCTTCTGATCTACATGAGGAATTGATTTCAGGCGATGATGTTTTTCTTCTTCACAACATTAAAAAAGAATCAGGTAAAATATTATGGCTTGAATCAGAAAATGCTTATGTGATAACAAGGCCAGAACCTTCATTGAAATCTTTCCTCATACAGCGTACCAGATGGACTTCAAAGACCGGAAGCTATAACGACAGCTATACAATCATTCTTGCAATAGTAACATTGTTTACAATATTATTCCAGTTATCAATGCTTATACTGGGTTTATTCAATACAGTTTTCCTGTTAGTATTTTTTACAGCATTTTTTCTCAAATCGATTCCTGATTTTCTTATTCTTTTTAACAGAGCCCTGAGGCATAAAAAAAAGAACCTGCTCTGGTTCTTTCTTCCGGGAGAATTAGTTTATCCTTTTTATGTTACAGTGTTATTGATATGCTATCTATACACGAGATCAAGCTATTATATTTCCCGGGAATAAATCTTTCTTTCATCAGTTTTAATTCCCCATTTCCGACAGGAATTTAATTCTGACAAGCCGTATTTCCTCCTCCTCATATTCGCTTCCCAGCTCATCTATTGCATCTTTGAGTGAATCTGATTCAGCTTCTTCCCTGAAATATGAATAAATATCCTGCTGACGTTCCTCATCAATAAATGAATTAATATAGTAATCGAGGTTCAGGCGTGTTCCTGCATTCACAATTGCCTCAATTTCCGATATTAATTCATTCATTTCAAGTCCCTTGGCTTCAGCTATATCTTCCAGGGAGCGTTTCATATCGATGCTCTGTATAATATAAACCTTTATTCCTGACTTATTTACAACTGATTTTACGACCATATCCAGGGGTCGTATTATCTCTTTTTCCTCAACATACTTTTTAATTATATTAACGAATTCGGCTCCGTATCTCTGTGCTTTACCTGCTCCCACACCTGATATATTCTGGAGTTCATCAATCGTAATCGGATATTGAATTGCCATATCCTCGAGTGAGGGATCCTGAAAGATCACAAACGGGGGTACCTGTTTTTGTTTGGATATTGTTTTGCGAAGATCTTTCAGGATGCTGAAAAGTTCCTCATCAACAGCAGCTGTTTTTGCTCCGAAAGCACTCTCTTCATCGGTTGTGTCACTATAATCATGATCTTCGGCAAGCATAAAGGACACAGGATTCTTAAGAAAATCCATTCCTTTTTGTGTTACTTTCAGGAGTCCGTAATTTTCAATGTCTTTTGTCAGAAATTTTGCTATCAGGGCCTGCCTTATGACCATATTCCAGTATTTCTCATCCTTTTCTTCTCCGATACCGAAATATTCAAGCTTATGGTGTTTATACGACTTTATTGATGATGTCATTTGTCCTGACAGGATATTTGCAATATGGTCGGCTTTGAATTTTTCTTTTACGGCAAGTATTGTTTCGAGAACATTGACTACGGATTCACTACCCTCGAATTGTGCTTTTGGGTGGAGGCAGTTATCACATGCTTCGCAGTTATCTTTATTGTATTCTTCACCGAAGTAATGTAGCAGTAATTTTCTGCGGCATACTGATGACTCTGCATATGATACTGTTTCAAGAAGCAATTGTCTCCCTATCTCCTGTTCGGCTATGGGTTTGCCCTGCATAAACTTCTCAAGTTTCACTATATCATTATAGCTGTAATATGCTATACAGTTACCTTCCCCTCCATCACGTCCGGCACGTCCTGTTTCCTGGTAATAACCTTCAAGGCTTTTGGGTATATCATAATGGATCACGAATCTCACATCGGGTTTGTCTATTCCCATTCCAAAAGCAATGGTGGCAACAATAACATCTGCTTCTTCCATAAGGAATTTATCCTGGTTCAGTGTCCTTGTCGGCGAATCCATTCCGGCGTGATACGGAAGGGCTTTGATGCCGTTTACTTTAAGCACTTCTGCCATCTCTTCCACCTTCTTCCGGCTCAGGCAATATACAATCCCTGATTTACCCGGGTTATTTTTAATATACTTTATTATTTCTCTTGTAACATCCTGTTTTGATCTTACCTCATAATAAAGGTTTGGTCTGTTAAAGGATGATTTGAAAACATTTGCATTAAGTATACCGAGGTTTTTTTGTATATCATGTTGTACTTTGGGTGTAGCTGTAGCTGTGAGTGCTATTATGGGCGATCTGCCTATCATTTCAATAATAGGTCTTATACGCCTGTATTCAGGCCTGAAATCGTGTCCCCATTCCGAAATACAATGAGCCTCATCTATGGCATAAAATGATACTTTTATATTCTTAAGAAAATCTATATTGTCTTCTTTTGTCAGCGATTCAGGTGCTACATACAGAAGCTTGGCCTCGCCATTCAGGACATCCTTTTTAACACGTGCCACTTCGGTTTTGGAGAGAGATGAATTGAGAAAATGTGCAACGTCGTCGCTTGTGCTGAAGTTACGCATTGCATCCACCTGGTTTTTCATCAATGCAATCAGAGGAGATATAACTATTGCAGTACCTTCTCCCATTACCGCCGGTAACTGATAACAAAGAGATTTACCTCCGCCTGTGGGCATGAGTACAAACGTATCCCTTCCTTCAAGAACATTTTTAATTATCTGCTCCTGATTCCCTTTAAATGTATCAAACCCAAAATACTTCTTCAGATAATCATGTATAACTGTATCACTTACCATTTTATTCTGATTGGTATTTATGAAAGCTGTCAAAAGCTTACATCCTAAACAGTTATCCTAAATTAATAAATTTCCTTATCATTTGCCAGTATTTTATTATTATTAACATATTTGTTTTTTGTTTATTCAACGTATCATCATCCTGATATTGTTTTGAACAATAAGTTTTATCATCTTTACAGGCTGAATTTATTTTAATAACAACCAATATCTATGGCTTGGAACTGGAAGAAATGGAAAAAGGGCGTAGGTGAGATGTCATTTCTGGAACACCTGGAAGAGCTGAGGTGGCATATAATCCGTTCAATATTGGCCATAGTCATATTGATGGTAATAGCTTTCCTCTTCAAGAATTTCATTTTCGATACCATAATACTGGCGCCTAAAGAACCTGTGTTCATCACAAACAGGCTTTTATGTGCATTGGGTCATATTGTCAACACTGATCTTTTGTGTTTAAATACCCACCCCTTCAACCTCATTAGTATAAAGATGGCAGGTCAGCTGACAACACATATTGCCGTCTCGATGGTGGCAGGATTGATACTTGCATTTCCTTATATCTTATGGGAATTCTGGAGGTTCCTTCAACCGGCCCTTCACAGCAATGAGCAAAAGCAAACCCGCGGGGCAGTACTTACTGCATCACTTCTTTTCTTTGCCGGTGTTCTTTTTGGCTATTTTCTGCTCTCTCCGCTATCTATTCATTTCCTTACAAGATATGAAGTAAGCAGCGACGTCACCAATCAGATAAACATCAGGTCGTATATCGGAACGCTTTCTTCGATATGTCTTGCAACAGGACTTATTTTTGAACTGCCCATAATTACTTTTTTCCTTACCAAAATAGGACTGGTTACTCCAAAGTTCATGAAAAAATACAGGAAGCACTCAATTGTAGTAATTGTAGTCCTTTCGGCAATAATAACACCTCCTGATGTGTTCTCACAAATACTTGTGTGTTTTCCTCTTATCTTTCTCTATGAAATAAGTATTAATATTTCAAAACGGGTATTGAAGAAAAAAGAAAAGGAACATGCTGATTTTATGAAAGATAATAATACTGAAAATACATCAAAATAATATTCGGGATGAAACTCTATACCAAAAACCTGGTTAAAAAATATCGAAACCGTGCTGTGGTAGACAATGTATCGATCGATGTTGAACAGGGGGAGATTGTTGGTCTTCTCGGTCCGAACGGTGCCGGAAAGACAACATCCTTTTACATGATAGTGGGCCTGATAAGACCAAGGGAAGGAAGGATATACCTGGATAATGAAGACATTACATCACTTCCGGTATATAAACGTGCACGATTGGGTATCGGGTATCTTGCCCAGGAGGCATCGGTTTTCAGAAATCTTACCGTTGAAGATAATTTACGTGCCGTGCTCGAGCTGTCAGATTTTGCAAAAAAAGAACAGCAAGAAAGGGTTGAGGAACTCCTTATTGAATTCGGTCTTCAGAAAATAAGAAAAAACAAGGGCATACAATTATCAGGTGGGGAGAGAAGGAGAACAGAAATTGCAAGAGCCCTTGCATTAAAACCCAAATTCATCCTGCTTGACGAACCCTTTGCCGGCGTAGATCCTATAGCTGTTGAAGATATTCAGAATATCGTTTCCCACCTGAAAAACAAAAAAATAGGTATATTGATTACCGATCATAATGTACATGAGACCCTTTCAATAACCGACCGCGCCTATCTTCTTTTTGAAGGTAAGATATTAATGTCGGGCACATCATCACAACTTGCTGAAGACGAACATGTAAGAAGGGTGTACCTTGGTACGAAATTTGAATTGCGCAGATAAACCACTCCTGTGGTTATTAAAGTTATTTTCTATAACTTTGCGGAAATTTTGAAATGCGGATGTGTCGTAATTGGTAGCCGAGCAAGATTTAGGATCTTGTGTCTTTATGACGTGGGGGTTCGAGTCCCTTCATCCGCACAAATATGACAAACCGCCCTTAACCTCTTAAATAGTGCGTTTGGCGGTTTTTTAAATGTATAATAAACTAACTGAAAATGGAGATTACCAGAGAAAACACAGATGACCTTAATGCGATACTCAGAATAAAAATCAATAAAACTGATTATGAGGACAGAGTTGAAAATGTGCTGAAAGATTACCGTAAAAAAGCAAATATAAAAGGATTTCGCCCGGGTATGGTACCTATCGGCCTGATACGAAAAATGTATGGTAGTGCCGTAAAAGTGGATGAGATCAATAAAGTAATCTCTGAAAATATACATAATTATCTTACAGATGAGAAACTTGAGATACTGGGTGATCCCCTGCCGAAAACCGATGAGCTTGAAGATATAAACTATGAGACCCAGGAAGATTTCATCTTCTCTTTTGAACTCGGATTGGCTCCGGATGTCAATCTCAATATAAGCAAGAAAAACAAGGTAACTTTATATGATATTACCATCGATGAAAAGATGAAAAATGATCATGTCGAAAACTATAAACGCAGATTCGGAGAGTTTAAAAATGCCGATGTCTCAGAAGTAAAAGATGTTCTTAAAGGCAAAATAGAGTATGTCGGTGGTAATAATGATGTACTGCCCGAAAATCACATTATCGATGATTCGTCGCTGGCTGTTGATATTATCAAGGATGACAGGATCAAAAAGAATTTTACCGGAAAAAAGGTTAACGATCAGATTGATTTTGACCTCAGAAAAGCTTTCCCCAACGATAATGAAATAGCAGGCTTGCTGAAAATGGAGAAGGAAGAGGTTAAAAATATCAATGGCAAATTCAGGTTTACAATCAGTGAAATATCAAGGTTCTTCCCGGCAGAAATAGGGACCGACCTCTTTGACAAGATCTATGGAGAAGGTGTTATTACCACTGAAGATGATTTCATGAAGAAAATTGAAGAGGAGATATCAGTGAGTCTTGAACGTGAAACAGAATATAAGCTGATGCTGGATATTAAAGATATGGTGATTGATAAGACTGATCTTAAACTTCCCGAGGATTTCCTGAAAAAATGGCTCCTGAAAGCTAATAAGAATACTACGGAGGAACAGATAGAAAAGGAGTTCGACAACTTCAGGAAAGACCTGAAATGGCAGCTTATAAAGAATAAGCTAGCAAGAGACAATGATGTGAAGATAACCCAGGAAGAATTGCAGAATGAAGCAGAAAAGATAACCCGATATCAGTTTCAACAATATGGGTTGTTCTACGCTACAGATGAACAGATATCAAATTATGCCAGGGAAACACTCAAAAAAGAGGATGATGCAAAAAGAATAGCCGATAAGATTCTTGATGACAAGGTATTCGTTATCCTGAAGGATATAGTGAAAATTGATACAAAAAAGATCACAAGTGAAAAGTTTAATAAGCTTTTTGAATAGTAATCAGGGTATTGCAGTGATATCTATAATTTCTGTATCTTTGTTTGTTAATTAATAAAAGAAGAATAATGAGTAATACTGATGATTTCGGAAAATATTCAAGAAGCAAGTTTGGTATCAGCAGTATGACACTGCACAGGTTCAATTCAATATGGGGCAGTTATATATCTCCGACCATTATTGAGGAAAGGCAATTGAATGTAGCATCTATGGATGTTTTTTCCAGGCTGATGATGGACAGGATAATCTTTCTTGGCCTGCCTATTGATGATCATGTAGCCAATATAATACAGGCTCAGCTGCTTTATCTCGATTCATCCGATCCCGGCAAGGATATCCAGATCTACTTTAACACCCCTGGAGGTTCTGTAAGTGCCGGTCTCGGTATTTATGATACAATGCAGTATATTTCTGCCGATATCGCAACTATTTGTACCGGAATGGCAGCATCAATGGGTGCAGTACTCCTTACAGCAGGTAAAAAGGGAAAAAGATCAGCCCTGAAACATTCACGTATAATGATCCATCAGCCGATGGGCGGTGTCGAAGGACCTGCTTCAGATATTGAGATCCAGGCACGTGAAATACTGAAGCTGAAAAAAGAACTGTATGAGATTATTGCCCTTCATTCAGGCAATCCTGTTGATAAGGTCGAAAAAGACTCAGACAGAGATCACTGGATGACATCTAAAGAGGCAAAAGATTATGGAATGATTGATGAAATCCTTGAAAAAACAGTACATTAACAGAGATGGATAAGTGTTCATTTTGCGGCAGAACGAAAAAAGAGGTCAATATGCTTGTGGCAGGGCTGGAGGGTCATATTTGTGACCACTGTATTGAACAGGCATATAACCTGATGAATGAGGAACTCACGACCAAAAAAAATATCAGTTTCGATACAATAAATCTCCTTAAACCTTCTGAGATTAAGGCCTTCCTCGACCAATATGTTATCGGACAGGATAAAGCTAAAAAAATAATATCGGTGGCAGTCTATAACCATTACAAAAGACTGATGCAAAAACCGGATGATGACGATATTGAAATTGAAAAATCAAACATTATCCTCGTTGGGGAGACAGGTACGGGCAAAACCCTGTTAGCAAGAACTGTTGCCAGAATGCTCCATGTTCCCTTTGCAATAGTCGATGCTACGGTTCTTACCGAAGCGGGTTATGTTGGTGAGGACATAGAAAGCCTCCTTACCCGCCTCCTCCAGAATGCCGAGTACGACGTTAAAGCAGCAGAAAAGGGGATCATCTTTATCGATGAATTGGATAAGATATCACGGAAAGAGGGGGATAATCCTTCAATAACACGTGACGTGTCAGGCGAGGGAGTACAACAGGGGCTTTTAAAACTCCTCGAAGGATCAATAGTAAACGTACCTCCACAAGGGGGACGTAAACACCCGGAACAGAAAATGATACCTGTCGATACAAAAAATATCCTTTTTATATGCGGAGGTGCATTCGTGGGTATCGAAAAGAAGATTGCCAGCCGGCTTAATACACAGATTATCGGTTACGGAGCTTCCAGGATAAGGGAAAAAATCGATAAGGATAATCTTTTACAATATATCGCTCCGCAGGACCTCAGGGCATACGGTCTTATCCCGGAAATTATAGGAAGACTTCCTGTTGTTACACATCTTGATCCTCTCGACAAAAAAGCATTGAAATCTATCCTTACCGATCCGAAGAATTCCCTTGTAAAGCAATATGTCAAGTTGTTCAAGATGGATAATATTGATCTTACATTTGGCGATGGCGTACTCGATTTCATAGTAGATAAAGCTGTTGAGTTTAAACTGGGAGCACGGGGACTGAGATCAATATGCGAAACGATAATGCTCGATGCAATGTATGAAATGCCCTCACAACAAAAAAACGAGCTTACAATTACTGTTGATTATGCAGCACGTAAGCTCGAAAGAATAGATATGACAGTGCTCAAGGCATCATAAGTTTATTTCCCCATCAACCTGTGCCTGAATTTTAATGTTATCTCTCGCATTATAAGTGCTAAGATCAAGAATCTTTCTTCCTTTCGTAAATCTTGAATGTATACGGTATACCCGTATCATTATTGCCTTTATGTTTCTCTTTTCTGATCACGTTCCATTTCCTGTGGTCTATTTCGGGGAACCAGGTATCTGCGGGACTTTTTTTGTGAACATGAGTAATATACAGCCTGTCGGCAATAGGCATGAACTGACTGTAAATGCTCCCACCACCAATGATGAAAACCTCTTCATCTTTTTCACATTTATCCAGGGAATCATCAATGGAGCAGGCTGTAACAGCACCATTGAACTCATCATGAGGTATATCTGTAATAACAATGTTTTTTCGTCCCGGCAGGGGCTTCTTGGGTAATGATTCCCAGGTACGTTTACCCATAATCACTGTTTTACCAAAGGTGATTTCCTTAAATCGTTTAAGATCTTCAGGGATATGCCACAGAAGCTCATTATTTTTTCCTATGCCAAGGTCTTCAGATATTGCTGCTATTATTGATATCATATTTAATGTAATTATACTGAAATATCTCCTTTTATATGAGGATGTGACACATAATTCACCAGCTGAAAATCCCCGAAAGAGAATTTGAAAATGTTTGTCACCGAGGGGTTAATTATCATTTGCGGCAATGGATATGGTTTACGTGTAAGCTGCAATTTTACCTGGTCGATATGGTTGAGGTATATATGGGCATCGCCCAGTGTATGGATGAAATCACCGGGTTTATAGTCTGTAACCCGGGCAACCATCATCGTCAGAAGGGCATAAGATGCGATATTAAAAGGTACTCCCAGAAAAATATCGCAGCTTCTCTGGTAAAGCTGACACGAGAGTCTGCCGTTTGCCACATAAAACTGGAACATCACATGGCAGGGCGGCAGTGCCATTTTATCTAAATCACCCACATTCCATGCACTTACAATATGCCGTCGCGAATCGGGTGTTTTTTTTATTTCACTGATAACGTTTGACAGCTGGTCGATCTTTCTTTTGCCTTCTGCCGGCCACGATCGCCACTGATAGCCGTATACGGGCCCCAGGTTCCCATTATCATCGGCCCATTCATCCCAGATAGTGACTCCGTGGTTAGTGAGGTACTTTATATTGGTATCTCCTGAAATGAACCATAATAATTCATGTATTATTGATTTCAGATGTAGTTTTTTGGTTGTGAGCAGGGGGAAACCTTCTTCGAGATTAAATCTCATCTGGTAACCGAATACACTTATTGTTCCAGTACCTGTTCTATCGTGTTTTTTTGTTCCTGTTTTCAGTACGTGATCTAGAAGGTCGAGATACTGCTTCATCCCCTGGGTTTTTTCCTTTTCCTCTTGTCAAGCTCATCCCGGATAGCAGCAGCACGTTCATAGTCTTCCGTTTTCACTGCTTCATCAATCATCTTATAGAGTTCTTCATCCGAATATGAAGCATATTGTGGACTTGATTCCTTGATATCTTCATCACCAGTATCTGTTATCTCGGTATCTGACGGAGCGTTTGTGAGCTGAGCTGTCTCAAGTATCTCCTCATCTATATATATAGGACAGCCGAATCTTAATGCTATTGCAACAGCATCAGATGTTCTGCTGTCAATGGAATACTCTTTGTCACCATTGTTACAAATAAGCCTCGAAAAAAACACCCCATCCTCAAGCTTGTGGATAACAACCTCTATTATCGTTATATCAAAATGATCAGCTATTATTTTTATTAGATCATGAGTAAGCGGCCTTGGTGGTTCAAGATTCTCGAGCTTGATAACGATTGCCTGTGCCTCAAAACCTCCAATAATGATAGGTATTCTCCTGTTACCGTTTTCCTCTATCAGTATCAGCGCATAAGCCCCTGACTGTGTCTGGCTGTATGAAATCCCCATTACCTTAAGCTTTACTCGTTTCATATTAATCAGTTATGCACCAATTATTTATATCAATCATTCAGGTTTCAGACCAATTATAAAGATAATAGAAGTATCTGTACAGTCAAAATATCTTTTCAACATCGTATCATTCATTGTTCAGAAAGTTTTATCCCTCTCCGTTCCCTCTCTTTATCAATTCAAAAAATCAGAATAATGATTTGATAATTATTGAAATTATATATCTTTGCAGTCCGAAATTAAAAACAAATCCGTCAAGGGGCAATTGAAGTTATATGCTATTTGTAATATACGCCTCACGGAGTAATATAAAAAACACGAAATGTACGCAATCGTTGAAATTGCAGGCCAGCAGTTTAAAGTAGAAAAAGGCAAAAAGATATTTGTACATCATCTTGAAGCCGAACCAGGTAAAACAATTGATTTTGACAAAGTTCTTTTAATTGATGACGATGGTAAAATTACTATCGGTCAGCCTGTAATAAAAGACGCTGTTATCGAAGGGAAGGTAATCGATGATGTAAAAGGCGATAAGGTTATCGTTTTCAAGAAAAAGAGAAGAAAAGGATATAAGGTAACAAAAGGTCATCGGCAACACTATACCAGGGTAGAGATATTAAGTATCAACGAGAAAAGACAACCCAAAAAAGTACAGGAAAAGACGGAAACAGTACCTGCCGGTGCTGAATCAACCAAAGCTAAAAAGCCCGCTGCCAGGAAACAGCCGGCAGCAAAGAAAACCGCCACCACGAAAAAACCAGCAGTCAAAAAACCGACAGCCAAAAAACCGACAGCCAAAAAAACAACTGCAAAGAAAACAACTGAGAAAAAAACCACAAAAGGGAAAACATCAAAATAGAGGATAATAACATAAACGTTTATTAATCATGGCACACAAGAAAGGAGCAGGCAGTTCACGAAATGGTCGCGACTCACAAAGCAAACGACTGGGAGTCAAAATTTTCGGCGGAAGCGCCGTAAAGGCAGGAAATATAATTGTCCGCCAGAGAGGCACAAGACACAATCCGGGACTTAACGTGGGATTGGGAAAAGATCATACTATATATGCCCTGATAGATGGAGAAGTTGAATTCACAAAAAAGAAAGACAACAAAACATACGTCTCCGTTAAACCTGTAAGTAATTAATTTCAAATAACTGAATACAAAGGCTACCCAAATTCTTTTTTATTGATAAATTTACAGCAGGCATCCTTGGCCTGCTTTTTTATTATTAAACATTTCAAAATGCTTACGATAAACCTTATTCGCGAAAAGAAAGATTTTATTATAAAACGTCTGAAAATTAAAAATTTCGAGTCGGAAAAAATAGTCAATAAAATTCTTACTCTCGATACATCAAGGCGTGAAATACAATCCCGGGCTGATTCAATGCAGGCAGATATGAACAGGATCTCGAAGGAAATAGGGACAATGATGAGAGAGGGGCGGACAAAGGAGGCTGAAACAGCAAAAGAACAGACATATAAACTCAAGGCCGAAATAAAAT
>Ga0272441_10001581_pt1 | contig 48351 bp, 51 predicted proteins | sample SSMProp6N_FD_193582 | JGI IMG/M metagenome (GOLD analysis project Ga0272441, IMG submission 193582) | Marine sediment archaeal communities from Little Sippewissett salt marsh, Falmouth, MA, United States - SSM-Prop-6N | ecosystem: Environmental > Aquatic > Marine > Wetlands > Sediment ... | reverse complement strand
ACATTTCCAGAAACGCCTAACAAAGAACTTAGCTGACATAGGTTATGAGGGTATGTTCGTTGACAAAAACGGGATACAAACATTAGTAGTCTATAAGCCTAACCAGTTAGACATAATTAGTACGTCTCCTGTAGAGAAAACTAACAATTTAGGGGAAGTAATGGAAGCTAAGAGACATTTAGAGGGTGTAACAGCAGAGCAACTTGCTGATGATGTGAGTATTGCTAATGCCACTAAAGCCCAAAAAGAGTTCGCTGATTTTCAGTTACAGGAACTAACTGAGGAGTATTATAAAAAAGAACAGTTAATGGTAGAACAAGTTAATAATATGTTTGACATAAAAGCTGATACGTCAATTAAACATATTGATAACGTAAAAGCCGATGTTGACACAGTAACAAATAACCTACCAGCCGAACAAGCACTCAAAAATGAAAAACTAACCGATATACAGAGAGACCCCTGCTAATGACAATACTAAACTGTAAACTAAATGAGTGGGCTGATGAGTCCTTTAAGATGGAAGACATTGACCCCAATGCTCCATCAGACGTTATTAAGCACGTCAATATGTTACACGACTTATGGATAAGAGTTAACCCTCATGTTAAATCTAACCTATCAGCACGAAATAACATTGACTTATTCTTTAATAGGTTAAGAAAGAGTGCTGGTATAGTTGACGCAAGTGCTTTTGACCCGAACTTCTTTTATCGTATGGAAAGTAGGGCTTTACATGGTTTAGAGAGACTAGCTAAAGGACTAAACCTTGATGATGGTATTGCTAGTTACTTAAAGAACTTAGACAGACGTGGTAAAGGTTATATTGTTTCTTTGTTTGAGAATGTAGAACTAGCCAAAAAAGCACGAGTATTAAGAGTACAAACAAACAAGGTATTAAAAGATTTACCGACTGGTAGCACAAAAAACAGTATTATGTACAAGCTGCAAGAAACGGCTAACCTACAATACCTTTTAGATTATTCCCAAAAACTTAACCCCGCCGCACAAGCAGTAGTATTGCGTGTACAACAAGACAACATAGAATACCTAAAAAGAGCGGGTTTATCCGATGATAATATTATGAGCTTGTCAAAGTACGCTAACGACTTAGTTCAAACACAATACGAAATAGCTAATGTTGTCAAAAAAGCTGGTATTGACCTATCAGACGTAATTAATGAAGACTACATAGGACGCGTTTTTAGTCCAGAAGCTAAACAAATGATTAACCAAGTGGTAAAAAATAAGGGATTAGCTCATCAGGATTATATTGTTGACAGTGCAAAAAACTGGTTAGTTGACTCTCGTAATACCAATATGCTGATTCCTTCTGACCTACAAACAATAGATTACCTATTTAAGAGGGCTGGTATTTTTGATAGACTAAATGCGACTACTGATGAGGGTATCAGGGGTTTAATGGAGCTTAAGGGTATTAAACAATACGACACTATTAACCAATTACTTGATGAAGGGAATGACGCTGTATTATCCCATGTGTTCAACAACATCTTTAGTCCAGATGAACTAGACTTTATGTTAGAGACTGGATTACTCAGTAAAATACCATTAGACTCCGGTAAAGTACATGAACACCTATACAAACATTATAAACTACCATTTGATGACCTTAATGATATATTTGTTACTGACCCTGTAAGAGCATCACAAGCTTATAGAGATACACTAGAGACTATAACTACTGAACAATCTAGAATGTTTGGTTTTATTCGGGGTGCGCAAGAAAAGTTCGGCATCCCAAAAGATGTGGCAATAAGTGACCCTGAGTATAAGGAGTTTGTTGGACTAGGAAAAGCTATACCAGACAGACTTAAGAGGCGTTTAGGGAGTGACGTGAGTGATATGCTTAATAACGTTTACGTTCATCCAAGAATTGCCAAGGTTAACTATGCTGATATGTTATTGGCTAGTGACCCAATACGTTTAGGTTTAGTAGGACAAACACTTGGTTTCATAAGAAAGTTAAGTAGTGGCGTTATGTTGGGGACTACTCAATGGTTAGGAAAACAAGTCATCGGTAATTCAGCTTACTTGGAGTCAATGGGTATTCACCCCCATAACTACTTATCCAATGTTTCTCGTAAAGCTTGGCATGACTCAAGAAATGTAATTAATGGTACAATAAACAACTTTAGTGAGTCATTAAGTAAAGTTAAGGAGTACGGTAAAGGTTATAGTGAATTTGACCTCTGGAAAGCATTAGAACGTGCTGGTCTTATAGATACATCAACTATGTTCGGTAACGTAAATAAAACAAGTAAAATAGACCTAAACTCCGTTAGGAGAACAGTAAGACAATACCAATGGATGAAGGAGAACTATCCTGACAACGTAGGAGAGTTTATTGGTGAAAAGGTAATCAGTGGAGCTAACGCTGTAGTAGATAATACTCTTTTTAAGGGTTTAAGTTACGGTAACGAATTGACAGACAATATGGCTAAATTAACAATGTTAGAGCAAGTCATGTCGAAAAAGCGTTTTACTCGTATTTTTGATAATGATTTCTTGGATAGTTTACCGTATCATGCTGATATTGAGGATGCACTTGATTATGTGAGGAAGCACTCTTTTATGTTTGATGACTTACCTAATGACAATGCGGCATATAAAGCGGCATCATCTGTACTACCCTTTCTTTCTTGGAGGATTAAATCCGCCCAACAAACAGTAAGATACGTTGTAGAAAACCCTCAAAAGTTCGCAGCATTTCTTAAGTTAACGTCTAATTACCAAGACACTCTTAAGGAGGATTACCCTGTAGAGTTTGCTGGTACAGAGAGTCCATGGACTAATCAAAATAGTATTACTTTACCTATTAGGATTGACAAGGAGTTTACTGGCACAGGTCAAGCTCAATGGTACGCTAATCCATTAGTAACCGTAATACCCCAACTAGGAAGTATTGAAGAAGTTAATATGTTTCTTGATGACTTAGGTATGTTTCAATCAGGTAAGCGTCCTAGTAACAGAAACGAAAATCCACACAAGGAAAAGACTCCACTTCTAAGAAGACTATTCAACAGCGAAACTTCACCAATACTAAAAGGTTTAGCAACTGCTTTTACTGGTATTGATGAGTACGACAGAGAATACCAGACACTAGCTAATTCATCCAAGAAACGAGACTTATTCGGTATCGAAGTAAGTAACCAATCGTATTACTGGATAACAACAGCCTTACCAGCCCTAAAGAGTTTAAACAAGTCTTTTAGTTATACTGGTTTAGCGGCAGAAGCTCCTGAGTTCGACATTACTACCGGTAAATGGACTCAAGGTAAGAAATCCTGGTTAGGAGGTGAGACCGATTATGAGTCACGCGCACAACAAGAATCAGTATTCGGTAACTTAGCTGGTTTAGCAGAATTAATTGGAGCTAACCCACACCCAATCAATGTTTATTGGAACATGGGTTATCGGTCAAGGAAAGAGATTGAGTATATGTTGAGGGATACTCAAAAAACAATAAGGGGATTACACAAGAAAATATCATTAGCATCAGATGCTGAAGAGGCAGCAAAAATTAAACAGAACGCTTTAGACTTAATTACTTATGATGTCATGTTGCGTACTGAATTGGGTATCATTGTTCGTTTTGCTGAAAAGAATAATATACCTTATCATAAGGCTGTTGACCGTATAATCCAAAGGAACCGTCAAATAAGTGACCTACTTCCTAGGGAAGAAGTACAAAGACTAGCTGAGGAAAATTATAAAATGTGGGTAGATAACCCTTACTTATAGGAGAATAATTATGGGTACACAACAAGTTAACTTTGATGTTCCTAATGATGGGTGGACAGGGAGTATCGATGTCACTCTAAGCGACCTACTTACCGATAACTCAATAAAAGATTTTATCGTATTGTACAACGGAAGTCAAGAAGATGCTGATGAACTAGCTCTATGGTCTAAGTCATCACAAGGGACATTATTAACTTACTCTGGTTCATCTCTAAATACTGGGGATACCGTCGGGATAAGACGTAAAACACCGAACAAAGTAGTTCAACGGGTAGCACCTAATTCTATAATATTGTCTGCTTTATGGAATAAAGAATTTGATAGACTTATTAGGTGGAGGGAAGAGAAAGAAGTGTTCAGTAATCCTTTTTCTACAATACCGGAAGGAACAGTAATTAATGCTCCGTTTAGTAGTTCATGGGATGGTGACGAAACTAATGCACCATCAAGAAACTCAGTATATGATGAATTAACTACCTTAGTAACGGACTATTTTACTGGTGATGTTGACTTAACTACATTAGACTCTATTCAATACCCTACACGAGCTACAGTACCCATTGGAGGTGAATACGGTAACTTTGTTGCAACACAGTCATGGGTATATAATAACGGGTCTCATAACGTATTCCAAGCACGGTTAAGTTTATCGGAGACTGAACCTTTTGCACGGGATATTACTTCATCTAATCTGTATTTACATCCTTATAACGGTAATACTATTTGGTTATATAATACGACTGATACAAGATGGGAACCCTCTAAACTAAGTGGGACTGTAAGTCTAGCTTTATCAGGTCTTACTGTGGCATTACCTTATGATGTGTACGTTTATGATAACTCCGGTACATTAACACTAGAATTAACTGAATGGACAGACAGAGACACTAGAGCAACATCTATTGTTAGACAAGACGGAGTCCCAGTAAAGACTGGTGAACTAAATAAAAGGTTTATTGGGGTATTAGTACCAAGAACAGCCACTACTTGTGAAATAGGTGACGACCAAACCGTGACAGTGAGTACAGATATGACTATTACTTACGTAGGTTTAGTCAATTATTACAATACGGTTAAAACTTGTTTTAAGAAACACTCAAATATATCAGATGGTCAATACAGTACATTCAACGCATCCAATGGGGCTTACTTTCATGATGAATCCCTAAACGACGCTTATGACACTACTAAGTATGAACTTGCGTCACTAGCATTACATGAGTCAATAAATTCTTACTTGTATCAATTTTCAACTGATATCAGAACTAATAGTGGGACAGGTATATTTTCTTGGTTCCTAATAGATAATAACTTTGCTAATGATACCGGAACGGACTTTGATAATAGCCCTCTGACTAGCTTTGCTGTTGGTGGTATTAACCGTTTAACTCAAACATCATATGGTAGTATGCACATTTATGAGCCTTTTGGTACATCTACACGAGGTAACTGGAGAGTAGGTGTTGGTGGAGTTTCCTCTATTTCTGCAATAAGATTTAGGTATCCACACATAAACGTAACACTAGATATATAAAAAAAATAGGGGACATACAATTAAGTACATCCCCTACTAAATTTATAAGTCAACAATCACTGTTGCGGGTTCTCCCCCGTCATCCCGGTAATCCGTATAAGCATCAAGCTTTTCTCCTACTCGAACGTAAAGACTTGACAATCTATCCATTGGTAAACCGTACAACTTACATTCAAGAAATACAGAAACTAAGTCCCTCAAAACATCAGAGCGTGGTTCCTTGTTAATACGTTGATACGCTGCCTCAAATGCACACGGAAGTAGTTGATTAGCTCTGAAACCTCTCGAAGAAAATTCGTTTTTCATCATAGTTCTCCTTTGTCATTTAGTAACGCCATTTGGTTTACGTCTGGTTTGAATGAGTTAAACTCTTCAGGGTAGTTATAGTCAGTAACGTACATTCTTTTTTTACCCCATTTAGTTTTTCCCTCAACTAACTTATATGAAAATTCTGGGAATGATACTTCTGGGGGAGAATACAACTTAAGATTCCCTGACGTATCTAATACGTATTCTCCTGACTTGTCTTTCTCAATTTTTGGTGGAGGTGGCTGAACCTTAGTGTATAGGTCTTTTTCATCACAACATTCATTAAACGCTGATGCAACGAGTTCAGCACGCCTAAACCTTTGTTGGGCATAATTTTCCGGTACATTAGACATAGGCATTATATTCATCTCACTATTGTTCTTATTCCAAAATACCCAATGAGTGTGGTTTTTATCAAATCCAGTAGCATCAGCATAACAGAGTAATTGAGTTAGATAACCTCGTTCATCCCCAGGATAACCACGCTTTTTGCACTGAGTGTAATACCAGTCATTGGCTGATTTTATTTCTAGTAGATGTTGCTCTCCGTACTCATCCTCTATTACCGCGTCTGTATGACCCGATACACCATTCCAATCAACTGTTCTTTGAGTATCTATTATTTTGTAACCAATACGTTTAAGACAGAATAAAGTAAACGCCTCGTACCAGTCACCTACAGTAAATATCGTACGCAGTTGTTCGTTAACTGAGAACGTGCCACCTTTGTTGATTAGACCAAGTTTCTTTGCTAGTAACTCGTTAGCTGGTGTCTTACCTAGAGATGATAGTCGTATGATTACTTTATCCTCTTCTTGGTTAACGTATTGCCTACGCATAGAATTAAGCACATCGGAGCCTAAGTCTAAAGCAAAGTCTTCGTAGTCCTTATCATAAAGGAACTCATCAGTACAACTACTTAGAGATGATAGTCTTTCCATGATTGTGTTAAGGGGGCTTAACGCCCCCATCCCTCCTAATTAAAACGCAACTTCTTGAGAACCTTCTTCGTCATTATCTAACTTAGGTGTATCCTTTTTGGTTAACCCGCGTTTAACTGGAGCATCGTCGTCTTTCTTGGCAGGAACTTTTAACCAACCGTAGTAATCAGGAGACCGGTCACTTTTTTTGTTTACGTTATCATACAAGTAAACAGTTACTTCCCGTACTACGTCACCATCTTCGTCAAGAATTTGGACTCGTCCCTTACTTACTAGATTTGACCCTTCTTCACTCTCACAAATCCAGAGAGCAATTTTTCCGAAATCAGAAGCAAATTTTTTGTCAGACATTGTTTTTCCTCGATTAGTAAATGAAACTAGCTTACCACAAATTAGGCAGTTTAGTGTCATGCTTAGGACAAGTTAACTTAGAGACGTTCTAATGCTTCTGGGTGAGTTAATCCAAGCTTACGCATTACATTATACTCAACTTCCTTCTTGTTCATTAAGTCCATCTCTTCTTCTGTGTAGGTATTAATACTCTTAAGAGGTAGTCCACAACAAGCCTTGAAGATGTTGCACTGCTTACCGTACTCAATACCCTCACAACCATCAATCTGTAACCACTTAGTTAAGTTAGGATGATAACTCTTTTTGTGGGCTTCACGGAACTTGACATAGCGTTCACGTTCTTCAGTATTAAATTTAACACCAAATGCGTCACTAAATAATTGAGTAAGTGATAGTCCGACTAACGTACGTCCTAACCATTGTGCCTTTTCATTGCCTCGAAAGGCTAGCTCAATGATAAGTTTTTCTAATGTCAATAAGTCGATTACATTGACCTTCTTAGGATGAATCTCTGATGCTACTTTGTCGAACTGGAAACCCGCACCCAGTAAGGATTTGAGTGTCCTTGATGATTGGTTACTGTCGAATTGGAAATAGGCAGCAACTTGTGAGGCACTTATTGCGAATGACCCATCTGGTAACATAAGTCCTTCTAATGATTCGGAACCTAAAGGTACTTGAGTTACTCGTGCTTTTTGTACTGTCATTTGTTTTACCTTGGTTATAGTGTGTGTTAAGCAGTTTAGTGTCATGCTTAGGACAAGTTAATTAGAACAATCCTTTAGACTGTAATCGTCTTGCTGGCTTAGCTTGGAGAGTATTGCTCTTACTAGAAGGGCGGTTACTATCGTACTTGTCGTCTTCCGGTTCAACCGCGTCCCAATCAAGGTTGAACAGTGAAGTTATACCATACTTACGCGCACCAGTAATAGCTTTGTAGGCAGCTTTGTCACCATTCTTATCTAGTGAATACCCAACACTGTGTACCTCTAAAGACTCACCCGTCTCTATGTCGTAAACTTTAGTCAAACAGGTACAAGCAGAGTTAGTGTAGTAACATCCTTTTTCTTGGTCAAACGTGATTTCGTTGTGTATTGGGTCAGTTGATTGAGTTACTACTAATCCTACTTCAAGGAGTAATGGTCTTAAGGGAGATAGTATGTCTCCTAGTCGTGTGTAATTGTACTTCGAGAAGGTATTGGTTCCACCCTTATCTACAGTGGATATTTTTTGGTTAACTTTGTGAATCTTTTTGAGTAGTTCTTTCATCATGATGCTCCTAGTTTTCTTGTTGATTGAAGTCTTCAGGGTTAAACCAACCACGGAATGTTAGAGTTACTTTATCTACTTCATCGGGATGGTAGTCTTCAGTTATTGAACTAACGAAATACTCTGAGGGAAGAAGCTCAAAGAACTCGTCTTTAACCTTGTTCACTTCTAGTATATCACAGATTTTCTTTTCTTTCCAGAATTTAAGAATCATTTTCTTCTCCAATTAAAGAGTCAAGTACACATTGAGCATAACCCATGATATCAACCCAGTTATCTTCATAAGTGGTATCTCCGCAGAAAGCACGAGATAACTTTTGTAGTATCATATGGAGTGCTTCTTTTTGTTCATCACTAGCTTGGTGGTAACTTGGGCCGAACTCACGGAATATATCCTCACACATTTGAGTAATACGAGCGTTACCACTAAAATTACCGTAACGGCTACTGCGTTCTTGCGTAACTTTTTCAGGCTGTTTGTCTATCATAGTTTCTTTTGACTCCCAGTTAAGTAAATCTATTGTACAGGACTTGCAAGGTTCATCCCAAACACTTTGACCGGAATTTTTACAAGTATAACAGGTTTTGTTGTTTTCGTAAGTCATTTCTTTTCTCCTTGGTTAGATTGATTAGTGGCACTCACCCCAGGACTTTCCTATACTAGGGGTTCCTGTTACTTTTAGTCCTGGTAGAAAGTCGCTGTCTTGTAGGTTACTTTGGATAACACTACAGAGTTTATCAGCATCTTCAGGCTCACACTCATAAAGTATTTCATCGTGTACCTGTAAGATTAGTTTAGCACGGATGTTTTGTTTTTTGATACTCTGGGAGTTATATATTGTCCAGAGTTTGATGATTGACGCCTCAGTAGATTGGATACAGAAGTTAAATGCACGTCTCTCAGCTTGACCCTTAAGAGCATAGTCACTACTAAGTATATCTGGGTAATAACCACGACGACCGTACAAGTCATAACAATACCCCTTAAGGAATCGAGTAGCAGTCCATACCATTTCTTTTAGTTTGGGTAAAGACGGGTTATGTTTTAACTCTAAGTCAATAATCTCCTTAGCTCGATCCAATGATATGTCAGACATCTTAGCAAACTTTTGTGGGCCGAAACCGAACACACCTCCGAAATTACAGTTCTTAGCAATTGAACGCTCAATCCCCAGTAAATCCGCTTTAGCTTGATGCGGGTCTGCTTCAGGGTTATTATTGAACTCATCAAACAAGGCGTTAGCGTCAGGCATCTTGTCACCTAAACAGTGATGTAAATACCAAGCTAATATCCTCATTTGGAATGAGTCAACGTCACATCCAACTAATACCTTATCTGGTGGACAAATAAAGAGATGGCGTATCTTTTCACCAATTTCCCCACGTCCAGGTAAGTTTTGTAGGTTTGGGTTAGAAGAACTTAGTCTTCCCGTTCTAGTGACGGTTTGATTGAAGTTGCCTCTAAGTCTTTTATCTGATACTTTCTCAAGAAGTGACGTTCCATAAGTCGTAACAATCTTGTTGGTTTTAGCGTGTTTAAGCAGTAAAGCAGAAAGCTCATAGTCTAGCTCACCCAATACCTCCTTATCTAGTTTTGGTTTTCCTGTCTTTTCTGAATACGCTGTAGGCTCCCAACCATATAGTTTAGATAAAGCCCACACTGATTGGTCACTAGAACCTGGGTTGTAGTTTTCAACCTTTTTGTAGGTGAAATATCCTTCGTCATCTTGTTCAACAAAAACGTATTTACATAACTCTAAGTTGTCTTCAGTACAAACAGTGTCATCAGACCTCGGATTTTTAGTTTTGACAGACTTAGATGGGACTAATGGTATTAGATTCATTATCTCACTTTTCGTCTGTTCAGAAGCCTCCTCTACTTCTTTAATGACGGTTTCCCAGTTAGCTAAGTCCATGAAAATACCATTGTGGTTTAGGTCAATAATACACTCAATGAACTCTCTCTCAATCTTGTAGATGTCCATTACCTTACTCATCTTAGGCAGCATTGAGCGGTAAATTTCGTAAGTTGCTACACAGTCATTTAGACAATACTCACCCATCTCATCACTATATTGAGTAAAGTCTTCATGTTCAGTCTTTTTTACTTTGACATGATATAACTCACCTAAACCAGCTAGACTATGTGAACCGTCAGGCCGAATACAGTAAGACATAATCATAGTGTCATCGAAATCTTCTATGTCAAATCCGTAGTGTCTTAACACCCATAAATCAAATGACGCATTGTGCATCACTATGTTATGTGTATTGAAGATGTCTTGTATTTCTTGTCTCTTGTTCTCGTAGTCAGTGAATAGGTACCGTTCATCCTTATCTGGACAATACATCCCAATACACCATAGGTCAGTTAAATGACCATTAATAGCCTCCGAATTAGTTTCGGTATCGACAATCATTACTGGTTTCATTGTGCCTCCTAGGGGGCATTACACCCCCGTAGCGTTTACTTACCGATACTTGAGATTAACTCTGCAAGCTTTTCATCTAACTCAAACAGTTTTGTCTCGATGGTACTGAACATACCTCCAATCTCACTTCGTATTAACTGAATTTCATCAAGCTTATCGAGCTTAGTGTCAATACCCTTAATACGGTTATTCAGTTGAGTCCGAAATAAATTAAGGTTATCGTTAACCTCCGAAATATCCTTAGTGATGTTACCAGCAACTACAGTAAAGAACTGTCGTAGTGTACCTCTGATAAGGCTGTTAAGTTGGTTAAACAAAGCAACGTTAGTAATGTCACTCATGGTCTAATAAACCTCCAAATTGTTTTATCTTGTTGATAAGTGGCTGTCTGTCATTAGCATCAATAACATCAACACTATGACGCTCACCCCATCTCTTAATTGTCATCTGTCTGCTCACTCCAGGATAAGAGTGGGAATAATCTTTTCAGTTATGTTCAGGTAAGGTCGTTAGTCTTACCCGGTTCTCTTATGAACTCCTTAGTATTTCTACTAAGCTCGGACTATATCTCGTACCTCTTTAGGTACCGACGCGCTTCCCCGCACTTGCAGGTACTCCCGAAGGATAGTCTCTACACCTTGTCTAGTCTTACAACTGTGAACACCAATATGTACGTTATGTGGTAATGCCACTAAGTTAGTTGGTGTATTATTAAAGTGGTTTCCATCAATATGATGTACATCCCAACCTTTAGGTATTTCACCATAGTAATAATGGTAAGATTGTAAGTGACTTCTTGATAAGCCACAACGGTTACTATATCTTTCGGGTATTACCATGTCATACTCTTTGGCTATTTTCCACAATAGTTTGTAACTTTCCCCAAGTATCTTTGACGCTTGGTTTAGTGAAACATTGTAGTCAAATAGCTCTTTAAGTTGTAAGGAGACCTTGGCTCGGTATTGTCTGCAGGCATTAGCTCTCTCTTCTCTTGAGAGTCCTTTACCTGTTGAGAGTTCCACCGAATTCACGTCGTTATTTTTCATAGTCATTACTAACTACGGGGGCTAAAACTAACCGCCAATATGAGTGAGTCTTTTTCTTCGGGTGTCAAATTTTGTAATGTTTCCCTGTCCCGATAGTTGAACTTCCCTTTCACCTCCACATATACGTTCCCGTTCTTGCATGGTATCACAAAATCCGGGTTGTAGTTCCGTTGAATGGTTACAATGAACGTTCCCGGTCTCTTCTTTGACGGGAGTCTCTTTGTGTTCTTGGGGAACATCCTCTCGAACTGTTGCTCCAGTATCGAGTCGTATCCCTCTCTCAGAGTTTCTTTGCCCATAATCAGTTACCTCAATAAATGAATTTGTCTCGTAATCCCAAGTGATGTCGAACTCTGACAAATCTCCTGTAGTTCTATTTTTTCGTATTGCTACATGAGTAACATTACTATCAACAGCACGTCCGAGAGCCAATACGTTGTATGAGTACCTTTCGATACCTCCACTACCGTACCCTTGACGCATGAAGGGTACTTCCCCTTTCTCACTCTTTAGGGTATTATCCCTTTTTGTATGAGAAACAACAACGGTATGGTGTTTATACTCCTTACCTAAGTGAGTGAACATCATGTAAAACTCACCTATCTTGGAATGTACCTCACCAGCACCCGCAGTACAGGCAGTAATATTATCAATAAATACTACCTTAACGTCATAACAACGTACAGCGTATTCGATTGACTCTCTTACATTCTTTACGTCATCCCCAGGAAGCTTAGCTACACACACATAAGGAAATACGTTTTCTAAGATGTCATCGTAATACTCCTTGTATTTACTTGGACTCATCTTGAAACCGTAGTACATATCCACAATTTTACTAAGATACGTTAAGTCACTTTCTTCATAAGCGACAATCAGTACCGTTACTTTTTGGTGGATTAGGTTGGCAATCATTTGACGAGCAAAGCTTGACTTACCCACAGCAGGGTCAGCAAATACTGTCGTAACTTCCTCATCCCTCAGACTAAATACTTTGTCTAACTCAGTAAAGCCAGTAGGTAGTCCCTTAAGAACGGGGTCATACCCAGTAGCTAGTGTCTCAAACAGGGACTTTGTTTCTTCTCTGGTATAGAGAGACTCAACGTGCTTTTGTGTTGCCTCCTCAATACATCTCTTGAACTTTTGGTTAGCTCCATTAATTAAGTATTCGTTAGCGTCCTTGTAGTGAGTAAGAGTTACCCGGTAACTACTCCCAGCTTTAAGGAAGTCCATTACAACATCAGCAGCTTTATTGCCCGCCTCATCGTTGTCGAAGCAGACATAAACTTTTCTGAATTTTTCGATGAATGGTAAGTTAGCTTTGATGCTCTTTAACGCACTATCAGCACCATTGGGTATAGATACACTAGGTATCCTGGTCATTTGGTATGCTGACATTGCGTCAATCTCACCCTCAGTAATTATTAACTCTCTGTTAGTGCCTCCTGTTGTTTGTTGCCCATACAATCCCAGGGCATTAGTATCACCCCTAAATTTCATGTCCTTTTTACCATTAGGCTTTAGATGCTTACTTAATTCTTTGTAGCATTTCAGCTTGTAGGACTGTATGTAAGGGAAAATGAATGAGCCGTTTTGCTCACTAATACCTGATGAGTATTTTCTGAGTACCTCTGGAGTAATACCACGAACGGTAGTTTGTTTAGCATACTTAGGTAACTCTACTGATTGTGCAGTGTATCCAACAACATCATTATCAGTTACCATGTAGTCACAACCCGGAGTTTGACAATACTTAGTCTCGTAGGTATTACCGTCTAAGTCTTTGTTCAGGTACAAACTTACGTTGTCCTCACTTCCACATTTAGGACACGCTTCATGTCTTAGGAACGTTGTGTCTTTTTCTTGGTTGGTCATAGGTCGTCATCCTCGGATATGTGTCTATAATGTGTTGATACAACTCATTAGGTGTGGGTAATATCCTATCAAAAACAATCCAGGATATAGTAGAAGAACAAGTTAGTGAAGGGAATTCACCCATACCTGTACAAGCGGCACAAATAAACCAATGAGACCATCTTAGTGCTAGTGTGTTAATTATGTTTATTTTCGCACCAATAAAGTTCATTGTCTCTTCACTAACAGGTACTCTAAATGTTTCTGTACCGGCATACACTGGATACAAAGTGGAAATGTCGTCTAAGGGAACAAACACACTCTCAAACCCATCCCAAGTTAATTGTATCACATGAACTATCCTATCATTTCCCTTACAAGGTATAAACATTCTAACATGAGTGTGACTAGAGTCAAGTAAAATACTCTGTAGGGTATTGACTAAGCAGTCAGGCGGACAGAATTGAATCAGTAAGGCTCGTGTCATCAAAGCAGGTTTCGTCAAGTTGCATTGGAGTACATGAATTTTTGGACTGCTTGTACAACCAGTATTGCGTAATAAACCGTTGAATACTTGGGAAATTAACGGAACCAGTAGTTTTACTTTTGTTTTCGGCGAACCTGCAACAAATCTCTTTATAAGTTGGTGTCCTGTTAAGCTCATAATTAAGCTGCCTCTCTAATTGACATCCTAAGACAATATTCTGAGTAATACTCGAATTTACTTTCTTGGTAATTGGTAAATCGTCTAGGTAACTAACACCTAGAACAGACATCTCCACAACTAGCTCTATCCATGGGTATCGTCTATGAATACTGAACAATATGCTCTTAATAGGTGTCGCTAACTTAGACTCCTTAATAAACTGTAAGACAGTTATTATCCTACAGTAATGTGAGTCATTGTCCTTTGTTTGATCGTACCATTGACCTCTCATGCCTACCTTTTGTGGCTCACCATAGTGCTTTTTGGCAAGGTTAAAGCAGAGGTCAGACACCCCTAACCAAAGAAGTTTCCTTTCTTTATCTGTTAGACTGTCTGACTCATTACGGTATTTGTCGAGAATGTCAACGAACAACCCTTCCGATTTTAATTCAGCTCTTAGTTGGTTGTTGGTTAATTCCTGCATCTTCTAGTATCTCACTAAATATCTTCCTGGTTTGTTTGGTGGTTCCTACCCAGTTAATCAGTACGCGATTTTTCACACCAAAAAAGTGACTGGCTGCTTCATGCTCATCATCAAAAAGCAGAAGTCTTTGTTTCATCTTCACTCGTATTGTCTGTTTCATTAGATACTGACTCCCATAGTTTAATGATTTCGTACGCAACTGAGATAAGGAACTCTTTATTTCTTGATGAGTTACCCTCACAGTTTTCTTTAAGAAATACGTTGTTAGAGTAAGCGTTACCTATCATCCAGTTAATACATTCCCAACTATCATTGTCCCCAGACTTAAGGGACTTGTACGTTTCTGGATAGTTGTCAAAAATAATGTCAAACAGATAACCGAATACTCTGTATAGGTTGTTCTGTGTCAAGAACAAAGAAGCGTCATCCTCTTCAGTTTCTTGGACTTCGATAAATTCACCTAAACATACCTGCTTAAAGTGACGTTTACAGTCCGCCTTTGTTCTTATCCCTTTAGCATTAAACTGCGTAGGAGCATCCCCTAAGTTGGCTGACATAACGATACGTTCACGTTCAGAAGCTGGCATCGTTCGATTAGTATTGAAAGCAACAATGGACATAGCCATTCTTTCTTCTGTATCGTATTGGTATTCAACGACCTCAATATCTACAGTAGACGGGTCAATACCAACAACATCACAGATAGTAACTAAGGCTTGCAGCCTTGTCCTACCAGATACTAAACAAACACTATCTTCATTACCTTCTGAGGAAGCAAGCACAATTGGGTTAAACAACCAAAAGTCGTTGTTTACTAGACCAGTGTCCGGCTTAAACAAAATAGATTTTACCTTGGTTGAGCTAACTGGTGTTTGATTGAAGTCAAAGTTATTTAGGCTAAAAAGACTACTCAATGTGCGGGTAGATGCTCCAGGAATACTAGGTTGGTTAACTATCTTACCAACCATAGTCACAGATATATCCCACCCCTGCTTGAGTTTAGTTAATTCACGTTCAGTTAACTTGGTTCTTTTATTCAGCATAATACATCTCCTCCGTTTCTCGTCTTTGGTTTTCGTGATATTTTGTTGGAATGTGCAACAAATTAAATAGTTCCCACTCATCCATCTCTTCTTGTAGGGTAAGTGGAATACTATTAATTAGTTCCCGGTAAAGTTTATCAATCCATTGGTTGGTAGTGTACTTCATGTTACCTCATGTTGTCAATTAAAAGAGAATCACTAGACCGTAAGCCAGTATAAGAAGGTCTTTAATGACTAATGAGTATTTAGACTCAAAGCGTGCTTTATAGGATTTGAGGTTCATTATCTTGCTCCTAAATAAAAGATAGGTTCATCATTAGTTTCGGGGAAGAATACATCTTTACAATTTTTCCTCACAGCGTGTAGTAATTGTTCTTTAGACCCTTCAGCAACTGGAGTTGTTGTTACATCGGAGAAGTCGTCTAAAGTTTCCATGTGACCCCTAAACCAAGTATGTTGAGTAAGTCTCCATTGTCCTTCAGGAAAGTCACAAGGTGTTAGACAATACCAAGAATCATTGTTGTTTAACATAATACCCTCCTTTAGGTATTAACATGACTCATCTAGGACTCGAACCTAGACTAGCCTAACCAAGACTAGCTAACCTTAGTGAGCCGGACACAAACAAGGTGTGTCACAGAATGCAGCAAATCGTTCAGGGATAGTCGAACTAAAAAACCACTCACCTACCTCTTTGAATGGATACAACTCATTATGTATTTTCTTTTCTAGTTGACGTGCTTCTAAGATACTGTCACACTCAATACTATTTATACAAGATAACTTCATTGGATTACCTGATTGTATTGTCCGTAGTCTTTTAACTATGTTTGATGTGTAACCTATTTTATAGTATTGAGTATCTCCCATTTGTACTAAGTAAACAATCATTTTCTTTTCTTAATAAACCCGTTAGACAACCTATATTGAATAAGTTGCCTAATGGGTATGATTAACTATTTGATGAGCCTTTGTTTACCTTTACTGACCAGGAGGTCAATTAGGTCTGGCTCAACTCCATCAAGATTAGGGATAAGGTAGAAAAGCTTTTCGTTAAGTACAAACATTGCTTGTTGCACTGCCTCTTCTACAGTATCTCGAACCCATAGATTGTGACTTTCGAGTTTTACTTGTGCTGCTGAATAAGCCTTATCGTACTCGTCATACATTGGCTCATTCCTCTCAGTATCTAAGATTAATAGCTTACCATCGTAACTACTGACAGATTTACATCTTGTCTTGCGTCCATCCTCGAATAGTACACTAATTGACTTACCTTTTGGAGAGATGTGAGTGACTGCCCCCACCACGATGTAGAGGGTATTATCGTATGTTTCGACACAGTAAACTTTTTGTCCTACTTCAATCATGGTTTTATCCTCGGATTAGATGGTTTCTTAGTATCATAAGAAGATACTTTGTTAACTCTTTATTGGTTGAGTCATCATCTAGTGAATCTTCGAGAACAGTAACGAGGTGCCTCATTTGTTTTTTTGTTAGTGACAATGAAAATATGTCTTTCATAGTTATTCTCCTTGGTTAATTCTTGATGGTACTTGTGCTTGTCTTAACACATCACAGAAGTGACTCGTTAAACCCACGCTGCCACTAAGCTCAATACCAAAATCTTTTGACGGGAAGCTATCTAATAGGTCTCTTAAACCCTCTAAACCCTCTCTGATATCATACTTAATCCAGTCTGTTGGATTACCCGGATAGATGGTGCTTGGTGATACCACTGACTTTACTGACTTAGTATGTAGTTGGACAATCCATAACCTATGGTCTTCATCTAATACCCACTCACACTTAGTAAAACCAAGGATTGAGTTTAGATGATGAGCTACCTGCTTCACTTTCGTCAATACAAAGTCAGGTAAGTCACACTTGGTTTGACCTAACATATACTCATCACCATACCCAGCAGTACCATCAATGATAATACGTCCTAAGTCGTCGGTTAGGTAAGCCCCACTAAACCCTGCGTTAACTGACTCTTGAGCTAGAACAGATACTACATCATCTGTACAAGCCTTGAATGGGTCACTCCACCCTCTGGTCGTGATTAACTTACCTGGGATTGGCTCTGCAGGGGCAGTCCTCATCCAAGTAATATAGGTTTGTGTATTATCTCCAAAAAGGAACGGGTTTACGTTGCGTCCTATCACATTGGTCGAAGGTACTGAGTAATCCTCATTATGCAGCAAATGGGCTATTAGAATTCCGTAAGCTTTATCACCAATGAACCTTGAGAAGTTATTGGGATGGGACATAGTGCCAGTGAATTCGGGTGAATACCCAACATCCTCAACTTCCCAGATGATAACGTGCGTATTGAATACACCTTGAGGTAGTGGATGAATACTGAACTCTACTCGTTCAGTCTTTTTGAATTTCCTTAACTCATCAAGAGGGAAGTAGATAAGCTCTAACAGTATTAACCCAAGTTCTGCGGGTAGCCTACACACTCCAGGTTTCTCGACACAACGTGGCGTATCCTTTGGTGAGAACTCTATGATATCACCAAGTAATACACCCGATACACCCCCGTCATTGATGTCAATACTTTCGTTGACTATTGAGTAGTAACCATCCTTGATGTTATCATTAAGTACTTTATCTAATGTGTCTTGGTCGTTCACGTTCATCTTAAACCGACCTGACTTAAGATGTTCTGTGAAAGACCTTACATTGACTGGGAATTCTGGTTTCTTGTGAGTCTCATAACGTACTGAACCACGTTCGTCGTAGCTAATAAACTTAGCTACGTTGTTGTTAGACTGGTAAATACTGAACAGCTTTTCATCTTTAAGCATGATTATTCTCCTTTGGTAGGTGTTTTTAGTACAGTCAGTTGTTTTTCTACTAAGTAATCCTTAATGTGCTTAGTCATTTCCTCGATGAGTTCCTCCGAACAAGCGTTCTTAAATAAATACGACTTACTGGCCTCTACCCCACCGTTAATGTAGTCAATCAGAACATTATTTCTTGACTTTACTTTCTGTTCCGCATAAGCGTAAGCATCATCATAACTAAGGTGTAGAATGTGACGACTGTTATGCTCATGATTAAATGACAGGATGTAGTAATTTCCGTCAGACTTTTTCTGATAATTCGCATTGAACGTCATTCTGTGTCCATCAGGATACTCAACAACAACTTTTAAGCCTTTAGGAGTCTTCTTAGTAATCTTACATTCTCTGATTTCTATTACGTTGTCCTCGTTATGGACTGTGTACACTGTCTGATTTAGTTTGATGTCTGTGTTTAACATGATTAGTTCTCCTTGGATAAGTAGTATTCACCTTTTTTTACGTCATACTTCAGGTTGATTTTGACTAACTCATATGTACAGTTAGCCAAGTCATACACTCTCAATACATCAGTAGATTGTGCAAAGTCTGATGCTTCATCATAGGTGTCGAATGCTTTGAACAAGCAGACTCCCATTAGCTCATTGGATGAGTAAGCAGAAGCATTAAGATAACTACCCTCTTCCTTAAATACCTCATTGTGTTCATCAAGGTAACTATCAATGAGATGGTCATAGTCCTCTTTGTACATTAACTCTAAGTATTCGTAACGTTGTACAACATACCCAGACTCAAGCTTGTGACCGTCTAAGTTATAGAACTCAGGCTCATCCAAACTTTCCGAACTCTTAAGCAGCAAATCCTTTAGTGGTGTCATAGTTACCCTCATTAGTTAGTAGTTGATTGATTGGTACTGTTAATAATACCAAATGGGTGAAGTGGAATCGAACCACAATACAGTATTCCGTTACTGTAGTAGCCCTACCACCCGTCGTAATCAAGATAACTTGTATTGCCTGTTTACTGTGGACTTACTGTCACCGTCCTCAGTGGGCTTCATACAGAGGTTACCTCTTAAGGTTGCTAACCATTAGCCTACGTTCTGTTCCGTAATGTCCCATTGGTTTCGGTTTTTTTGACTTATCCTCGGAGAGCCTGTCACGTTACCCTTTATCCTACCTTCAGTCGTTTACCTATTTCCTTTTGGTTAAGTTGTCTTCGTTTCTTTACTCTTTTAATCTAACACATTTGGTTTGGATTGTCAAGAGGTTTGGTTGTTTAGACTTGGTTTAGTTCAGACTTAATGAAGGGTTACTAACTTTAAGACTTATTGATATTGCTTAGTTAGGCCTTCGTCTTTTCCCTTGTCTATGTCTCTATTCTAACCACAAATCTTTTGAAATGTCAACCCCTCTTCTTAGGAAATTTTTTCTCTCTCGAAACACGGTCAGTTAGACGGTCATGAAGCTCAGTAATATCATCGTACTGTTCTTGTTTAGTGTAGCACCGTCTTGATAATAAGAGACTCTCAGTAATATACTGAAGTTCTTTATCTGTTAAACAAATGGACATCATATACTCGTTCATTATGTACCTCCATGATGCAGCAAATTAGATACTCTTGTCTGATGCTTCTTGTACTAAGTCCTGTAACTGATTTAGTGCGCGTTCATATACATCAAGACCTTCCTCAATCAGTGTTATTGCAGAGTCATAGATATCTAGACCCTCCTCAATCAGTCCATTATCTATTAGTTCTCGTGCATCATTCAGTGATTCACGAATAACTTTCTTCATCTCACTTGTTCTGTTCATGATAATACTCCTAATGGATAGTTAGTTAGTTAGTCGATGAGAGGTGGAAGTACCACCTCTCTGTGTCTGTCAGTTATTTGGTAGTGTTGTCAAGTTCTTGAACCATTTGGTCGAAGTTACTTGCCCACTCGTCGTAGTTTTCTGATAGGTTGAGGCAGAGGTCTAATGTTTTACTGGTTGGTGTCTTGGCTACCTCTTCTAGTTTCTTTTGTACTTTCTTGGAACATGACTCAACTTTTTTATCGAACTTGTTAACTGAGTCTGACCATTCTTCAGCACTTTGTAACAGCTTACCGAATCTTGATTTTCTGTTGACCTTGGTAGGAGCATCTTTGGTGTCCTCTTTAGCCCATTGTTCTGCAGTCTCTTCTTTAATCTGAGGAGTAGCGTAGCTGTTCAAGGTGCGGGCTTCTTTGACTCGTTTAGCTTGTTTAATGGGAATCACAGGATGTTCGCGGTTTAACTTGGCTTGACGGTGTACGTTGAACGATAATACCTTTGCGGGTTCGGGCTGTACTTCAGGAGCAGTAGCGTGTATAGAGTCGAACAACGCTGCTTGTGCAAGTAACTGTTTAGTGAACTCGTCAACGTTTTCTTCTTCAATGAGATAACCAGCAACCATCTCACCGCGTCGAGGGTCAAGTTGTTCAGCGCGTTGTGCTGCCAAGTACCCTAATTCGTTACTGACTAATTCGTATGAGGTTAGAGTGATTTTCTTAACGATTAACGGATAGATTAACGTCCCGGTATCGAGCATAGATTGTGCAAGCTGTTCAATTAACTGTTCATCGTAACTGTTCTTGATATCGGCATGGATATCACAGATGTCGAAATCGAAGTATTGGGCTTTAGTTAAGTACGTCATTGTTTTTTCCTTTTGTGATTGTTGGTGTGGTGTAGTTCTTTTCTCTACTCTTTCAATATAACACCCCCCGTTCCAAAAAGTCAATAGGTAAATATACCTAATTTCAAAATCCCTTTTTTGTTAGTAATAGATTGCGTGCGTGTACGTGCGCGTAACTTAACCGCGCGTGCGTATGTGCGTGTATGTGTGTATCTATTATATCCCCAAAATAAAAAATTGTCAAGGGTTTATTTGTACTATTTTTGTCCCTTGTTAGTACAATGTTGGCACAGTACGAAGTGTACTATAGTACGTACTACACACCACTCAAACAGGCACTGTGTAAGGGTTTCACTGGGTTGGTACGGTTGTACTATAGTACGGTGTAGGGTATAGGTGTACTATTCAACGCACTTACAGTACGGATGTACTACTCGAATGTACTATATCAGTGAATATACTTAGGTACAGATGTACTAATAGTACAAAAACCTGGAAAGTCAACGGGGGGGAGGGTTTCAGGGTAGTACACTAAAAAGGTATCTCACAATTTTTGCCAATTTTGCACCAAACCAAATTAATCTGTACTATACGGTAATTACTACCTTAAGGTACGGTAAACCGAACAGTATATATACTTATACGGTAATTACTACAACGAGGTACGGTTAACCGAACAAGCCTAATTCCCCGAAAAGCGCATTATCTCGTCAATTTTTTTGAACTAACAATTTTTCGTACTGCTAAGCTTACGTAGCGTAACGCCCCGTCAGGGTGGCGTGAAGCGGCCGAAAGCGACAAGGGACATACTGTGACTAAGTAAGACACGAGCTAAACAAGGGAGTGTCTTACTTGACTAAACAGTGACTAATACTAGGTTAGACAAGGTTTTGTTGTACTATAAAATACGACTAAAAAAAAGTAATACCAAAAGTGTAATTTACTGCTCTTTATAATACACATTTAGTTTGGGGAAGATAAGTCTGACTAAAATACCGTTGTAGTACAAGCTACACTGAGTTAGTTAAAGTTCAAGGGACACTTATGGATAGTATTACTAAACTGACTGACCGGTCATTTGACTTTCGTGACCGTAACAAGGAACGTTCAATAAAAAAAATACTAGGTATGATGAACAAACATCGTATTACTCTTGCCGATTTAGAACACTTTGAAGAACCAAGTACTCGTGACAAGTTCAATATTAAACGTCAAATAGGTAAGAATAAAGAAAAAGCAGCAGCATCACTAAAAAAAGCACGAGGAGTTAGACAACAAAAAGCCAAGGAGAACAAAACAGCATGAGTAGTGGTAAGCCTAAAGTACAGAATTATGACCCTTCTGAGGATGATGCTAAGCTTCAGATGGAAAAGACCAAGATACAAGACGAGACAAGTGTAAGGGCATATGGTGCGGCTAAGGATGCCAATACAATGAGAGACATAAATGTTGGACTACTCAGGGATGGTATTGGATTTATGTCAGACATCTTGGATAATGGTATTAAACAAAGTAAGGTTAACCGTGAACAAGCCACACTAAAGAATGTTGAAGACCAGCAAGTAGCAGCCAATGCCGCTATGAGTCAGTCTAAGATGACAAGTGACTTACTTGATGAACAAGTTAAACTACTAAGAGAAGGTATGGATAGTGGTAACTACGGTTCGGACTTAGGAGGTCTTTTGTCGAGGGTTAGTAGTGGTAGAGTTAAACCTACCCAACCACGCTCAATTAAACAAAGACCTGAACAGACATTGTATGGAGGGTAGATAATGTTTTTTACGAGTAACCGTGACGTAATGGAGAGGTACTACAGAAATCGTGGTATTAATCTCAAAACGGCTGAACAAAATTCGGAACAATACAAGCAACAACAACAATCAGTACAAAGACAACAACAAGGCTTAGCTAGTCAAAAAGATTCTTTTCTTAATCAAGCTAATCAGGCACGGTCAGGAGCAGAACAGAACTACAATGCCTTTGTTGACCGTTATAACACACTAGGAAGTCAATACCTAAACTCTGCTGGTAATGATTACAACTCTTTATCTGGTATTTTGAGTGGGTTATTCTCTAATTACTCAAACTTGTCAAACAACTTAGGTAATCGACAAGCAGGGGTAATAGGACAACTAGGACAGTTATCTAATACACAACGTCCAGACTTAAGTCAATATGGTAACAGTATTCCCGATTTCCAGGGGAACTATCAAGTACAAAATAGACTAGACGTAAATAATCCGTTATTTGGTGGATGGGGTAGTTACCAGAATGCCCCGGTGTACGATACATCCAGTGTATTGTCTAACTTGTACCAACAATACTTTGACCAAATACAACAAAATGATATTCGTCGGAGAAGACAAGAAGAGATGAAAGCTCGACGGTTACGAGAACGTTCTCAGATAAAGTCACAAATGTCCGAACAAGAGGGACAAAGTAGAGTACAGAAAGCTGAACAACGACAGTCACAGCAAGTATCATCTAGACGAGAGAGAACCGGATTAGCATTTAATCCTAATAGTTCTATTTTAAGTTACTTAACAAGAGGTCAATAATATGAGTTTTACTTCTCCTGCTTTTGGGGAATATGGTAATACGTTTAAGGGTTCGGACTACAGTTTGTTTTGGTCTAAGAACAGTGCTGTTATCACATTTGAGGGTCGTGGTTTCACGTCAAACAGTGGTATATTCCTTAAGCGTAAAACAGGTTCTCAAGCTATTTATATTCCACCGGAGACATTTGGTTCTATCGTAAGAGTTCGAGGATTTCTTTTTGACGTTGCAGCAGGAACAGCCTACCCATTACAGATGGAAGCAGACACATATGTTGCTTTTGAGAATGATGGGGGAACAATCTCACCAGCTAATCTAGACCTAACATTTAGTGGTGGTGATGTAGATTCAGATGTAGGTATCCATTTACTGCGCAATACCAATATTGATGGATTTGAGGTACAAGTCGAGGAAAACTCTGGTAATCAAGAGGTATATTGTCGTGTAGAGATTGAGTTTGTATGGATTAATGACACATACAAAGCACTGGTCGCACCTAATAACTTCCCAGAAGCAGCAACAGCAACGTTAACACAAGACGAGGTTCCTAATGCCTAATAACAGATTCGAGGGTTCAAAAGTTCTATTAACTGCGGATGACCGAAAGAATGCCAAACTAAGAGGTATTTCTGGAGAAAAGCTGCAAGCGTTAAGCATAATCGGACAATTATCCGAAAACGGGTTAGGTCTCGATACAGAAGCAAACGAAAACTATTCTGGTACTCAAACATTCTTTAGTTATCAAGCAACTGCCAACTCAGTCATCCACAAAGTATTACTAACATTGGAAGATGGTAACTTAGGTCAAAACGCTATCACAGACCATACATTGTTCTTAGGTGGGGGAGCAGTGCTAACTAATGGTATTGTTTTCGGTGTAGCAAGTGTTGCTGGTTCTCCTGATTTATTTTCTACTGAAGGAGCTAAATCAGTTAAAGATTTTTCAGAATTTCTTGGTGCTGACACATTTAGAGATGTACAGACAGTAAGTTCTTCTGCAGCAAACAATACAGATACCTTATATGTGACGATTGACTTTGAAAAAACATGGGGACTTCCTTTGTATTTAAGTGCTGGGGAGCTTGTTGGGTTTTACTTACAAGATAACCTGTCAGGATTATCGTCTTTAACTGGTTCAGTTTTTGGAAGACTTGTTTAGTATTTAGGAGGATGGGAGTAGTAATACTCCCTTATTAATATGCCAGTAAATAAATTAAGTAAATTCGCAATAAAAACTATCGGGTCTCATACACAGAGAACAACAAACGGGGTAGCGACATTAACTAGACCAGAAGGTGCTACAGGGATTATTATCCAAAATTCTAGCCCGGCATTATCTGGTGATAATATTAGGTACACTTTAGATGACACAACTAATCCTACAGCATCTTTAGGCTTTTTATTGGAACCAGGAGACGGAGCAGTTCGTATAGACTTCTTTTCTAATATTAGAGTCTTTCTTACTAACGACGCTGTATTAGAATACCAATGGTTCACCCCGGAGTAATACCATGAAGTTAAGACTAATAGGGAAAAAACAAATATTAGGTTTAGTTGAGGATGACTCAGTAACTACAGTTAGTGTTGAAGAGAACACTAGGGTTACTGCATCAGGAGATACTAGAACTACGCCTAATGGTGATACAAGAGTTGCTAAATCGTTTTCTTAAAGAGGTAAAATGGCTGACGTACTAATTAATGATTTAAGTAATGCAGGTACACTTACAGACTCAATGCAGTTCGAGGTAGATACTGGAGGTACTACGTCTAATAAGGTATTGGCTACTGTAATAGCGTCTTATATGCAGTCTAACCTTAATCATGACTCATTTAGTGATTTTGTTGGTAATAAACATATTAACCATTCTTCAGTAGTATTAACAGCAGGTACGGGTATTAGTGGCGGAGGGGATATAACAACTAATAGAACTTTTAACCTGGACGTTAACGGTTTAACATCAATTACTTCCCCAACAACTAATGATACATTTCCTGTGTATGACTCTAGTGCAGGTGCTGTCCGTAAATGTGAGGGTCAATACCTTAGCTTAGTTCATAACCATGACAGTTCCTACGCTACAGTGTCTCACACTCATTCTACATCCGATGTTATTAGTGGGACTTTTAGTGATTCAAGAATATCTCAGTCTAGTGTAACTCAACACACTTCATCAATTAACCATAATGCTCTTCTGAACTTTTCGAGTAATGAACATATTGACCATACAGGGGTAGTATTAACAGCAGGTACTGGCTTATCTGGAGGTGGTAATATATCTAGTAGTAGGACACTTAATCTAGACATTAATGGTCTTACTTCACAAAATAGTCCAACATCGGTAGACACTTTTGCTTTTTATGATTCTAGTGCTACAGGTATCAGGAAATGTAACGGTACAGCACTTGGATTAACTCACACCCATGACCATGATACTTTAACAAACTTTGTTGGTAATGAACATATTAACCACACGAGTGTCACCTTAACTGCTGGTATTGGGCTTAGTGGTGGAGGTGACATCAGTTCTAGCCGTTCGTTTAATCTAGATATTACAGGATTAACTACAGAGAACTCACCAACAAGCAGTGATGAGTTTTGTTTTTACGATTCTAGTGCTACTGCAGTTCGTAAGTGTCAAGGACAATATCTAAACTTAGTACACAATCATGACTCAAGTTATTCACCACTTCTACTAGAAGAGACAACAGAAAAGACATCTAACTACACAATGGTATTGGGTGACGCTTTTAAGGTAGTGTGGATGAACGGTTCTAGTCTAACTTTGACAGTACCAACTAATTCCTCAGTATCGTACAGTATTGGAACAGTAATTAACGTATATAATTCAAATAGTACGGCTTTGACTATTCAAGGTGATACAGGAGTTACTGTACGAAATTCTGGGACAATACCTCAATACAGTGAAGCATCACTAAGAAAACGTGCGACCAATGAGTGGGTATTGGTAGGAGACATAACATAATGATTAGAAATAGACGACGAGCTATTACTGGTTTTGGTGGCGCACCTGAACCTCCCATACCAGGAGACTCATTCCTTTCGACCTATCCTGGAGCTTTAGCAGCATGGTCTCTTAGACAATTAGGAGATACAGAGGTAGATGTAATAAGAGTAAGACGTTCCTCAGATAACGCTGAAGAGGATTTTAACCCTACTGAGATAGGTGATGGTACACTAACTACATGGGCTGGGACTACTGCTTATGTTGCTACTTGGTACGACCAATCAGGTAACGGAAACAATGCAACACAGTCAAACGCATCAGCACAACCATTAATAGTTAGTGGGGGAAGTGTTACTACAGACGCTTCAGGACAACCAGCTTTAGACTTTGTTGGGGGTGGTAATGGTTTTACTACACCTATTCCTGTCGACAGTTTCGATACCACATTAGAGAACCCGTCGAACTTTTTGATTGTTGCAAAAAATAATTCCAATTTTGAAATTTTCGTTAACATGGAAGAAACAAGTGTAGGGGACGTAGGGTTAACCTTCCTTAATGGGAACAGTTCTTCCGGTGTGGCAATGTGGGAAGATGGTGTTCAGCTTAATCATAGTTTGACAAGTTCTGGGACATGGTGTGTACAGGGCGGGTTTTATACTGATGGTGCGACGTACACTCGTTACATGAAAAGTCTAACAAATCCCACGGCTAGTTCGCGTACTGCCTCTAAAAATTTTACACCCCCAGCCTCTACTTATTTTATTGGTATTGGTGCTAAAAACGGAATCACGGGTTCAGGTACATCACCATTTGAGGGAGAACTTCTTGAGATTATAATTTGGCAACTCGATATGTTTAGTCAACTCTCTGATGTAGAAACGGATATTTCTGAGTATTATATAATATCATGAAAATATATATGATTAGTCGAGTACAAACATTACAGGAAGTAAGACAGTTCTCTAGAGCATTATGGTTACTTTCTTCAGAAAATAATGAGTCAAACGTAACAAAAAGTATGACAATAGTAGTTAGACACCCAACAACTAGAGCATTCGCTGTTCTATTACCACCAAGACGATTTAAGATGAGGGAGAATATAGAACCGTTAATAACTGGTATAGTAACTAACTTTTTGGGCTATTTACCTTTAGAGAACCAAATAAGGGTAAGAAATTACCTAATAAGACAACAAGGCTCCCGGATTAGATTAAACGTATTATTCAATAATCTACAAAGGGATGCCGAATTCGTCATAAGGACAGATGAATTCATGAGGCAACGTGGTTGGTTTCCTCAAGATTTTGTAGAAGAAATAGAACAGGAGGAATAAAGTGGCAAGACGTTACCTTAAAGAACGTAAAGTACCCAGTCAACGAGACAAGGTGAAAGCCCTAGTAGATAAATGGTACTTTATGGATGTAATAGGATTCCATGGAGGAACTAAGGCCTTTGGTAATATACATAAGGAACTACTTAATTGGTATGATTCCGATGATAGACCCAGTAAACGTGACATAATACTAATGCCCCGTGGTCACCTCAAAACTACTATCGTTACAGTATTGGATATCCTATATAGTATTTACGTTAATCCTAATATCCGTATCTATATCGGTTCGGCTAACAAAGCGTTAGGAAAAGCAATTCTAAGGGAAGTTAAAGCCAACTTAGTTGACAGTTGGTTACAAGAGAACGTATGGAACGTTAGACCTCACATAGAAGGTCGTCTAATACCTTTAATGGATAAACTGGCACAATCTAGAAGAAACACCCGTAGGAACTCTTCTGGGGATTTTTCGGAGTGGGATGATGAATTACTCACAGAAGAAGCGTCTAAACCAGGAGATTTGGATGATGGTGCTGACAAAAAAGTTATGTGGACGCAAGAAGCAATACAGGTGTTAAGACCGTATAACCTCAGAGAACCTACAGTGGTTGTTGGTAGTGTGGATACTCCGGCTACAGGATTTCACTATGATAAATTGTATTTTGATGACATTATAAACTTTGACAACTACAATAAACCGGAAAAAATAGAACGTCTAGATACTTGGAGGAATGATATGTTCTCTGTATTAGATGATGAGTATTGGGATGAAGACCTAAATGATTGGCTAAATGGATGCTCCAGAAGTAAGAGTTACCGAGAAAAATTCAAACATCTTAGTCTGGTTGGGGGGGATTGTACTGTAGTTGGTACTCGTTATTTTAGGCATGACTGGTATAAACAAGTTATTGATGATGAAAACACAGAGTATAGAATATGGTTAAAAAACATCTACAAAAATGGAGAAAACCCAGATGATGGTTATATTTGGGATGAGAGATGGAGTAAGAGTATTGAGACCAAAAAACGTAAGGAGATGTCAAAAAAACATTTCTATGCTCAATACCTAAATAAAGTTATTGTAACAGAAGACCAGATACTCCCATTTGATAAGATTAGATTCCTTAGTATGAATAATGTAGTAACTAAAGATGGAAGTAATAGGGCAGTTATTACAGTTAAGGATGAGAATGGGGAAGACAGAGTAAGAGAAATAGTATTACAGGCTGTAGTTGACCCTGCAGTCACTTGTAATAAAGATAGTGACTTCACTGCTTGCGTCATTGGCGGTAAAGATAGTGACAAGAATTTATATGTTCTAGATGTTAAACTCTGGAAACTTACACCAGATAAGTGGGTAAAAGAGATGTTTAAGTTACTGTCTAAATGGAACATAAAGAGTATTCATCTAGAGACTGTAGGGTTCTTTGTCACTATGAAAAATACAATACGAGACAAGTTTAAGGAGTTCTACCCTATTGGTATTAGGGATTATAGACCTTCACAAAAAAGCACAAAGAAAGAACGTATTGAGTCTGGTTTAGAACCATTGATGAGTAATGGTATGTTGTACATGATGGGTTGGTGTAAACAAAATACTGAGTTAGTTGACCAGTTTAACTTTTTCCCTTCAGAAACAGTACACGATGACGGTGTGGATGCTGTGCAAATGTTGAATGAAGTAACTAAACCAACAAGACCTACAGACTCTAAGAGTAAAGTAGTGGGCAAAAATCCTAACCGTAAATATGGAGGGTATTACTAATGAAAAAGGACAAAATAGACAAAAAAAAGTTCCAAATGACTTATCTGTCAGGGGACGCAAAAAAATATAGTCATTACCATCAGGACGTTATTAACCAAATCCTTGCCCTTACTAAATCCTGGTCAGGTTCTCGTCGTGTTTTGGAAGAAGACTGGGAAGAGTGCTGGTCTCATTATTTTTCTAATTGGAGGTCTAACCAGCTTATTGAGAGAAACACAGTATTAACTGTGGGTAATGTAGAAAATGACTACAGACATAAAGTACCAACATCTAAAGGATATGAAGTAGTTGAGACAGTAAACGCTTACCTACAAGACGCATTTTTCCCTACTCGTAACTGGTTTGATTTATACCCTAAACGTCCAATTGATAGTGACGACTGGGGAACAGACCTTAAAGTTATGAACAATTTTATACGACAAAAACTTGACGAGTCTAACTTTAAGGATTACTGGGATAGATTTATTCGACAACTATGTGTTGTAGGTACTTCTGTTTTGGCACTACCATGGGATTATAGAACTAAAGACTCCTTCAAAAATCAAGTAGATAAAGCCACGGGAAAAGTAAAAGCTGTACCATACACAATGGTCGAGCGTAATGGTTTTGACTTTGAAATAGTGGATATGTTTAACTTCTATATTGACCCAACATCTAGGGAATCCCGTAAAGGTGACGTTATTAGAAGACTCATAAAAACTAAGGGTGAATTAGTAAGATTAATACAATCAGGAGTATTTCCGTTAGGTGACTTACAAAAAGCTTATCAGTTAACAACATATAAAGGAACAAATAATTCTACATCAGGTAATAAGTTAGACTCGTTAGATTGGCAAAATGGGTTAACTGAGTACAATGAGAATGTAGAAGTTGAAGTGTTAGAGTTTTGGGGACATTTAGTTATCGGAGATTGTGAGTATTTAGACGTTCACGCAATATGTACTCAGAATGACCTATTAGTATTTGAGCCTAATCCTTATTGGGGAGGTAAGCCGTTCATTATTGGAACATTATCTAACGGTCACGGTACTCCTTATGGAACAGGATTACTTCAACCAATCTTAGGACAACTACATCAGTTATATATTAACCAGAATCATAGGTTAGATGTTGACGAAATAACAGTTAACCCTATGTGGATGATGACAAGTGACGGTTCACTTAATCCAGAGGATGTGTATTCTCAACCAGGAAGAGTATTTGTTGTAGAAGACCCTGAATCATCAATAGTACCTATTCAGATGAATGTTAGTGACTTACAAAATACTATCCAAGATGAGGGATTACTAGAAGACAGAATAAATAAGGTTAGTGGTATTGGAGATTATGTTGGTGTTAATACTGGTCGTGATGCAGAAAGGGTAACAGCAGCAGAAGTAAGAGCAAGACAGGACGCTGGGGGTAATAGGTTAAGTCGTTACCATAAACATTTAGAGGATACTGCTTTGTCAGAATTCTTAGTTAAGGCGTATGAGTACCTAAAACAGTTTACTACAGATAATGAAGTAGTAAGAATACAAAAACCACAAAAAGAAACTGTATCAGACTCTTACGAGTTTTTTGAAGTTAGTCCTGAAGATATGAGCATGGAAATTGATATAATACCTATTGGTGCTGCCCATGTAGTAGATAAGGAATTAGAACTAAGAGAACACATTGACTTTTACACTTTTATGACTGGTAATCCTCAGTTAGCCCAATTTATGAATTGGAAAGAAGTAGCTAAAGACTTAGCATCTAAACTGATTAAGGATGATTGGTCACGTTTTGTCATCTTACCAGAGGAACAAGGAAGCATGGGTGTAGATGCTGCAACGGGACAATCACCATTTGAGCAATTAGGTATGTTACCACCTCCTCCCACTCCACAACAAGGTCAAGTACCTCCAGAAGCACAGTTACCCCCAGAAGCACAACCAGAGCAAGTACCTGGATTAACAGCAGACAACCAACAGTTCACAGATGACCTATCAAATAACCCGGAATTAGCTGCTAAACTTATTCAAGAAAACATTAGCCAATAATAACTATGCCTGAACAACAACAACCGGAACAACAACAACCAGTTAACCAGCCTGTACCTGGTTCCCCATCAAGTGAGACTCCAACCAGTGGTTATATACCTAGTCAATCGGACGTAATAGCTCGTCAACATGAACAGCCTCCACAACAGGAAGTTGTTGACCCTAATATTGAGGAATTATCAACTAAACTAGGTATTAACCCAGATGAACTAGGAGTAGAAACCCCTCCTCAAGAAGAAAAACAAGAAGAGAAGTTTTCTGACCCTGAAGATTGGTATAAACAACAATTTTCTAATCCAGAAGCGTCAAAGTTTGTTGAAGACTTTAAAAAATATGTTGGTTTAGATATTAAGGAAGTATATGGGTTAATTAAAGAAACTGCAGAAGTAACCAAAGGTGTTGACCAATGGAGGCAAGAAGCAGTAGCACAACAGCAGCTTAATACTCTTAAACAGGAATTCGGTAATGAGTTCGATAGTTTGATGCCCCAAATATTGGAACGTTTTGACCAAATACGCAAAGTAAACCCTCAACAGGCACAAGCGTTAGATAATCCCGACGGGGCGCGGCTTTTAGCAGCAAAAATTAAACAGGAACAGTCTCAGGGTACATATACCCAACAAAGAGATGATGTTCCAACTTACTTACCCAATAGACGACAAGTGTCCTACAGACAAAGTGATTCTCCAGTAATTAAGATGTCTGAATTTCGGAGTTGGAGTGGTGAGGAAATGGATAGACGGTATGGTGACATACTACGAGCAAAACAAAATGGTACATTTATTTACGACGTATAGGAGTTTAGAACAAAATGCCTTACTATGATACCTTATATCAAGGTTCACCTTTTAATAACAATAAGTCCGCAGTATTTATCCCAGAGATATGGAGTACAGATTTAATCCGAAGACGGGATGAAAAGTTAGTTATGAGACCTTGTGTCTCTATGGTTGACTTTAAGGGACGTAAAGGGGATACTATTTACATTCCGTACGTCAGTGATATGGCGGTTAACAATAAGGTTTCCGGTATTCCGGTTCAGTACCAGTCTTTCTCAGAGAGAAGATGGACAATGGTAGTAAATCGGTATAAAGAAGTCTCGTTCGCTATTGACAACTTAACCGAAATTCAGTCTCAAAATGACCTAAGAAGTATTTATACCGAACGTTCAGCTTGGGCATTATCACGAGATATTGAGTACAGTTTACTTGCTGAGCGTGCAACAATTAATGGGTATAACTCTGGTAGTAACGTTATAACCAGTGGTTCTCCTTTTGATTACACAGACTTTTTAGCAGCTTGTGAGCGACTAGAATTAGATAACGTACCACGAGAGTCTCTTAAGTTACTTATTAGTGTTAAACAACATAAGTCATTATTAGTCCAGGATGTTATCATTAACAGTGATTATAATATTTCCTCAATGTCTAGTTCGGGTATGGTAGGTAAACTATACGGGGTTCCCGTTTATGTTACTAATAGTATTACAACTAATAATCCAACTGGGTACTATAATGGAGATAAGTCACAGGCGGTTGCTAGTCCTACCCCTGGTATGTCTGGTTCTCTGTATTACCCAACCCAAAACCCTACTTTACGAGATGGAACTACAGTAGCACCTAGTTCTCTAACGGCAGGTTATGACACGGCTATGTTGGTTCATCCTGATTGGGGTAAATTGGCAATGGTTAAATCACCTTCAGTTGACGCTGATTGGAGTACAGATTTCCAGGAGTGGCATATTGTACAAACCCAGATTTATGATTGTATGGTTTACCGTCCTGACCATGCGGTTTTAATAAACACCAGTGAGTAATACTGCTAATTTCGGGCAGTGTGTTGAAAATAAACACTACGGAGTAATACTGCTAATAAAAGGTGAGAGAAAAACTCACCTAACAACCAAGGTAAAACAATGGAAAGTCTAAAAAATTTAATCGAACAACTCAAAATTATTGAAGAGAATGGTAGTGAGACAGAAAAAGCACTTATCGGTAATCGAATCTGGACTATTGTCCTTAGTTTAATTTAATAGGAGGTTGTATTGACAACTAAAAAAATCCCTGGTAAAACCGACCCCGTATCAACAAACCAACTTATTGACGGGACAGAGAACTTTACTTGGGGAGAAGCAACAAAGGGATTAACTCGAATACCAACTAGCTGGAGGGTTACTCAAAATATCATACGAGTTGCTCAAAAGTTACAAAAACTTAGAGACAATGAGTTTAATTGTAATCCAGTAATTGTTACTAGTTGGTTTAGAGACCCCGTTTCTAACCAGAAAGCTGGGGGAGTAAGTAACAGTAAACATTTAGAGGGTCATGCAGTTGATTTTTATGTTTCGGGAATGAATATTCGAGAGGTACAGCGTCTATTACAAGATTGGGAGGGAGGTTTCGGTAGTTACTCAACTTTTGTTCACCTTGACCTAGGCTCACGACGACGCTGGTAAAGTTTATAACCCATTAAATTGGGTACTTGGTTAGTGATTGTAGGTGCTACCTTATGTTGTAAAACACATGGGGTAGTTTTTTATGACTATAACAAGTGAAAGAACTAGGTTAGACTTAGTTAATGAAGTATTACTTTCTGTCGGAGAGCGTGAAACTAGGTCTAGTGCAAGTAATCCAGTAGCTAAACTAGCAACACGAGCAATACAAGATGCTATTTACTCTGTTTGTAACGGTAATACTTGGAGTGAGTTTAGAAGATTAACTAATGCTTCTTCTTGGGCAACAGATGAAGCTTCTTTACCCCAAAATATTACTAGAATTAGGAATGTTTATTGGTATCTTAGTCCAGACGGAAACCCAAATACTTCTTATGATTATAGAAGAATACAATTAAGTTATGTTGACTTAGAAGAGTATGAACAACAAGTATTAATACCGTTCACGGATAATGGTAATACTCCTAGGTATTGGGCAATACAAAGTAGAAATGTAGTCAAAGTAAATCCTTACCCAAATAATTTATTGGCTCGTTCTAAATGCTTTTTTGAGTATTACGAACTACTAGACCTACCAGTAAGTGACTCTTCTGTTTTTAATTGTTCAGATTTATTTCTTAATCTAATAAAGTATAAAGCGTGTGAGTTACTTAGTTCACAACATTTAGGAGATTTTGACCAATCTCAAGTATTTTTAGTTACTTATGAGAATTTAGCTAAACAACACAGAAAAACAGATAACGGGCAAAGTGTTAAAGGTTATAGAATGTTTAGACGTAATAACAGGAGAACAAGATGGTAAAACAAGATAGTAGAATGTTCTCAGAGAACCAAGAAGGTTCAGTAAATAAGTCAGGACTAGACACTGATACTACCTTTTTTGTTGATAACTATGGTGGTATTAATAAGACAGCCCCACCAAATAACTTACCTTACGCTGATTCACCCGATATGAGGAATATTAGGGTTAGTCTTGCAGGGGTTTTAAGTAAAAGGGGAGGAAGTTTTATTAGAGCTAATGAAACAACTCAACCAATAGGTACAATATGCACTACCTATACGTTAGACTCTGGTTTAGTATTACTAATAGCTAAACTAGGTACATCAATTTCTGTTTATCTACTTCCAAGTAAAGAAAGTAAAAAAGCTGCCACTCTAGTCAATACTTTTGAAAATGTGTGGGCATCTAGTGCGGAATTTGACCGACCATCTTTTGTATGGACTTCAGAGGATAGACCTAGACTTATTATGGTAAGTAAAAATAGTGTACCAATAGATTTAGAAATATTTAGACTAGCAATGCCCGGTAACGGAAGTGACACTATCCAAGTTATTGGTGATTACACCGAAATAGTAAACTCTGACTTTTCTTGGGGTATTTATGAAGACACAGTAGTAAACGTAACATCTTTATCAGAGAGTGCGGGTAATACAACATTTACTTTTGACACAGTAATACCATCAGGTCAAGTTATTGAATTAGTTTGTATTAACTGGCATTGGTGGGCAGAGTCTATAAAAAGAAATAATGACCAATTATATGGAACTAACTTTAGATTTAATACTTCTGTTACTGCTGATGCTAACGTTGAGATTAATACAGAGTTACGAAGAGGATTAGAGGCAGACTCCCAAATATTTAGGGATGTGCTTGACTACGGTAGGAAAATGATGAAAGTATATACCGTAAATACTGCTGCTGGTACTGAGTTTACTTTCGATATTACCCCAACTACTAACTTACAATACGCATTTTCTAACAGAGTGTTCACTTCCGGTACAGATAGTATCACACCTGGTACGGCTTACTTAACTTTTGGTGGTATTGTTGGTAGTGGTACTTCCGCACCAACTCCAGTACACATGGTGAGAGAAATTTATTTACCTTTTAATGGTGGTACAGGTAGTAACGCTGAACATATAGAAGTTGTTGACAATACAGGATTTAATCTAGAAGCTAATTTTTCAACTACAATACTAGAAAATACGTCGGATGATAAGTATTACTTTTTACTAGATGAGTCGCTAAACATACAAGAAACACCAACAAACCAAGTAAAAGCAATTCGGTTTAATGGTGGTTATCCTTATGGAATATCTGAGCAATTTGTTGAGATAAGTAATAGTGAACCTAATCCTAGTTATGTTGGGAGTAACGCATCATCAACATATTATAGTCCTATCGTACTAGGAAGTTACCGCCCTTGGTATGGAGCTTCATTGTACGCTAATTACTTATCTGGTGTATTTCCTACAGTTGTTGGTTTATATCAGGATAGATTAGTTTTGTCTGGGTTTTTATCAGCACCTTTAACCTTGTTACTAAGTAATAGTAAGGATAATGGTTCTAGGTTCTATTACCAGAATTTTCAGGTAGATTATGAAGATACAACTATTTCTACTAATCCAATAGAAGTAATACTTGATGGTTATACTGATGACAAAGTGACTAACGTAGCTTCCTGGTTTGATTCTATGTTTGTTTTGACAAAAAAGTCAACTCGTAGGATACATGGTGGAGACGCACTAGCTATTACACCAACAAGCTTATTCCAAAATACTGTGTCTAGTGTAGGTTGTCAGTCAACTCATGGTGTAGCTAGAACTGATAGTTACATTGTGTTTATTAGTAACAGTGGATTATATCAAATAGAAATAGCCAATAATGGAAGTGACTATATGACAACAAACATAGGGTTAAAAGTTGAGGATTTCTTTATTGAAAATTCTAATAACCCAGAAGAATCATGGATATTCTATAATCAATTAGATGATGAGGTATGGATTGGTTTATCTAGTGATGATGATAATTTTATCCCTAATCGTTGTTTAGTGTATTTCAATAAACGCGGCTCATGGTCGGAATACAGTTTATCTAGTGGTTATTTACCTACAATATTTGGGTGTACTGATACTTTTAGGAGTTTTGCTGCAGTTGTTTTACGAGATGATACACAATTTGATGAGGAACCTGGAGAATCATCACAAGTCTTATTCTGTGAGTTCAACCTTGACGGTGTTTTCACAGATTTAACATACAAAGAAACCTCAACTAATTTAGAAGCTGGTTCCGTAACAAAAACTTTCCATACTAAGGTAGAGTACACAATTAATTCTAGCCAAACTATCCTAAATTTATCTCCAAGAAACATCCCTAGTTCTAATCATGGGTTTAGGTTAATACCAATAAATGACCTTTCTAACAATATACGAGTTAGATACTATGATGGTATTGAGTGGACAAATAAACAACTTTTAGAAGATTATACATTAATAACGAACTCTAACAGTATTAGGTACATTAACTTTCCCTATACTGATGGGCATTTACTTGAAGTAACACTAGTTAACGACTCTGGTACTTATCCAATACATATTATTAGGGATAATTACGAACTTCCTGTAACAGATTATACAATTGATGAGTCTGGAGATTTTGTTCGAGTAACTCTAAACAGTACAGGCGACTCAACTGCAGAATATCTAGTAGGACAAACGATACTATGTTACCATGTAACACCTTCTTTTTTTAGAAGGGCAGTTTCTAACCTGAAAAGAGTGTCTCATTATGTAGGGTATTACTCAAACAAGGGCTATCTAGAAACAAATGATAGTAATTCTGACCCGTTTGTTATTGATAAGTATGTTGTTCCCGTTAGTGTTAATTTCGGTATTATCTATAATGATAGACGCACTGGGGTTTACGAATCCGAGATTTACGGTTCTGAAGAGCTAAATTGGGACTTATCATCTTTTGATGTATTGTCTGATGCGTTTAGGAACCAAGAATCAGACATAGTAAGAATTGTAGTTCCTGTTGTTGGTGTAGGTTATTCTTTCCAAACAATTAATTATAATTTTTCTTTAGATAGGTTCCAATTAGTTGGTTATCAAGTTTTAACTCGGATGAAAGGTAGAAGGTCACTTTATGGATATTAAGGATATTTTAGAAGACATTAAATACATTTTTACGGATTCTAAAGTACGAATGACCGTCAAAGACTGGTTAGTTATTGTTCTATTATTTACTTTCCTTGAAGCTAATCTAACTTCTTGGGTTACAGTAAATGATAAACAAGCTAATATTGAGGCAGAAGCCCAAATGGAAAAGGTTTTATTGTTATATAAATTTTTGGAGGCAACAAAATGATGTTGGAGTTATTAATTACTTTAGTTTGGATATTACCCTTTGATGTAAAGATAGTAGCATCCGATAAAGAAGGACAAAAAATTGAGTTAGTAAGGGATTAAAATAATGGGAGCAGCATCTACAGTTATTTCGGGTATTTCGCAGGTTGTTGGTGTAGGTTCTACTATTGCGGGTCTAACTCGTGGTGGTGGTACAGCTTTTCAACCAGACCCTAGAGCTAAACATGAAGCAGACTTACTTGCTTTTACGAGTGCAATTGAGGCACAAAAAATGCAAGAAGACATACTTAAAGGTCAATTAGCAGCCCAAAACGATTTTAACCAGTATTCTTTTGATATGCAGAATATGCAGCTTCAAAAAGAGATGGAACTAGGGTTTAATGACATACAAACACAGTATCAACAAGCTTTGTTTCAAAATGGTTTAGAGAGGCAACAACTAGAACAAGAAAACTATTTAAGGACTCAGCAATACAATGCCTCTACACTAGCTAACGAGGCTAACAGATTTGCTACACAACAAGAGTTAGAGCTTAATAGACAACTTAGACAAGTTAACTACGCTTCTGATGAGACTCAACGTTCACTAAGAGCAGAATCACTTAAACTAGGACAAGATTTAGCTAAGTTTAATGAAAAAATGATTAATGCTCGTAACTCTCTAGACGTTGAGAAGTTAAAGGCAGAAAAACAAGATTTATTGTACGGACAACAACAGTTCGACATTGCCTTAGATACTGCCAATCAAAACTACCAACAGTCTCTAGAACAGTTAAGTCTTAGTGACCGTCAAAACTTTAGAGATGCTTCTTTCCAGAAGGGAGTTGCACTAAACCAGCGTGACAAAACTGGACTACAACTTCAACAAAGAGAGAACCAACTAAACCAAGAACTTACCCAAATTGACGACGCAGACAGCCAAGCTAAGGTTAATGAACAATTAAGTAAGGCTCAATCAGAGTTTAATCGGGGTGAAAGTTTAAGAGACTTACTTAGACAAATAAGTAGAAGTGAGAGGCAATACTCCCAATTTGAGGCGTTACTTGGTGCGCAAGATAGAGGCTCAGGTTCTCAAGCTGCTGGGGTAGGTTTTGACCAATTAGTTAATGATGATACAGCTACCCAAAGACGTTCCATGATGGAAAGGTACGGTTTAGAACAGGGTACAGCCTCACTAGAGAGTCAATCAGCATCACGACGAGCCAACACATCTAGAAGATTTAATGACATATCTAGAAGTTTTGTTGATGTTGAAGGGCAACTTGCTGATAGGGACTTATCTAATAGTTTTACCGGGATTGATAACCAGTTAAACAGAGGTTTAGAGTCTAATAGATTAGCTAGAAGACAAGGAGGGCAAGACTTACAGGAACAAATAGCTAATATAATGAACCAGAAAAACAGAGCTAATGATGTAGGACAGTCTGGTATAGCTATTGGAGGGCAAGAAGCAGAATTAAGTAAATTAAGTGGGTTAGCAAGTAATGCTCAACAACAAGGTAATGCCGAACTCGAATTAGCACAACTAAAAGCACAATCCCTAAACGACTTATTTTCTAGGTCTCTACTTCCCGATGTAAGAGATGCTGGTCAAGGTATGTTATCAGCTTTTAACTCAACTCTAGACCAACACCTAAGAAATACACAAGAAGGGGTAAGACAACAACAAACGCAATCACAACGAGATAATCTACAACGACAAGGCTTAATTGATGTAGAGAATGCTAAATCAGCGTTTAGTAGTTTACCTTTACAATGGTACAATCAAGCGTATTCCAACTTAGCTAGTAATACAGCCAACCAAGGTAATACTAGGATGCAGGAGTATTCTGGTCTAAACCAAATAGGCGCACAAACTCACGGGTTATTATCCCAATTGGGAGGTTATAGAAGCCCACCCCCAGCTTAAACTTATTATGGAGAATAAAAATGGTTAGACGGATAGGAGGTAATAGTCCGATTACTGGGGTAGAAACTCCAGAATTAACGGATTTTGCTACTAATAACTACAAAAATGTAATACAAAAAACCCTAGATAACTACTCTCAAGCAGCATCCGCAGCAGCAAGTAAGGCTCAAGTTGACCAGCAAAACGCTGGTGAGTTAAGACGACGGGCTATACAAGCTGAGGAAGAACGACTTGCACAAAATCGGGCTAATAATGCTAATAGAGGAGATAATGGTGCGGGTATTTTGGGAGCAATATCTCAACTAGGACAAGTTGTTGCACAAGGACTAAGCGCACGAGAAGCTATTGCCCAACAAAGAAAAGAGAACGAACTAGCCCTAAAAAGAGAACAACGCGCCCAAGAGTCTCATGAGATGAATAAAGAGTCTCACCAAATGGGAATAGAGGCACAAGCACAAAAAGCCCAACTAGCACAATTAGATGGGATGGTACAATCAGTAACTCAAGAATGGGAGTTACAGTTACAAGATACTATCATTAACGGTTCTAGAGAGGCAGGTTATACCCAAGCTACTGCCTATGTTAATGAATTTCGTAATAGTGAGTATTTTACTGCCTTACCTCCACACCAACAATTCTATATTAACTCTAATATGAATAAGTGGCTTACCCAACAAAGAGGTGAGTCGCTGTCTCAGATAGAGGGTGAACGTAAAGCACTAATTAATTCACAAAGGGATGTTGCAGCACAACAGGTTCAGGTAAGGTATGCCCCAATACTTCAAGAAATTAATACTGGGGCTAGTGTATTAACTCCAGATGACATTAATGAACGTATCGGTAGAGTTAATGATATAATCTTAGATACTGTTGAGAATGACCCATCCTTACAGGGTATTATAAAAAATAAGACAGCGTATCTTGAATATATTTCGGAAGCCTATAAACCACTAAACGCTGCAATAACTAACTATTATGAGACTACTGGACAACGTTCTTCTGAGGGACAACGTTTCGTTCAAGCTGTACAGGGTATTGCCGCACTAGAAAATTTAAGAAGCACTCCTGGTGTGGGAATGACAGACTCTGAGTATCAGGCTCAAGGTTCGTTATTGTTAAGACAACTAGGATTACCTGGTAGTTTAGAATCTTTTCCAACAACTCAAACAAACATTGCCCGACAAAGGAATGAGGATTATGAACAGATAAGACGTTTAGAAGAAACGGTACACCAATCTGAGAACCTAAGTAGATTAAGGGAAGATAACCCCCAAATAGAACAGGCAAGAAATTATCTTGTAGCAAAAAAAGTATATAACGGTCTTCGAGACGGTAGTGCCGATGGTGATATTGCCGATTTAGAATACGCAATTAAACAGAGTCCTAGTGAGGCACAAGCAAGAGGATGGGATAGGGTATTATCTTACTATAAAGAGTTTGATAGTGACCGTAAAACTGCTTTAGACTTACAAGATGAGTTAGCTAAACGTGAACAAGCTTATGCTGCACTAAAATCCCGTATTACTCCGCCTAATCAAATAGAAATACGAGTACCTGGTGATAGTGGTTTAGGTGTGGATGAACAGGGGACTCCCCTTGGAACATCTCCACAATCACGAGTAGACATTGTTGATGTAGAAAGAAGAGTCCCTCAAGCTACTCAAGAGGAACTAGACGCACTTGAGCAACAATTAGAAGTTACTAGAAGTCGTATTGGGGAATTAGGCAATAAGTGGCAAAGACGAGGACTAAACATATTTAACCCTAGTGACGAGAAGCCCCTAAACGAGTTTAGACAAAGAGTTGAAGCTACTATGACAGTTGTTGACCAAGAATCAACATCTAGTCAGATACCTGAATCATCTAACCCAACTCCACCATCGGCACCTAGAGACAACTCAACAACAAACAAATTAGGTAAGGCTCTAGACTTTGAGTTAGAGCGTGGTCAGTATTACGAACTTCCTAGAATCAGTGGACTTAAAGATGATAGAACTACTTTAGATGCTCTTATAGAACTAAATCAGGGGTATTTACAGGGTATTACCGAAATAAAAAAAGCTCATACTGATGGAAAATATGTTGATTTAGAAAAAATAATCAAAGGTTTACCTAAAGCTGGTCTAGGAACTAACGTTAAACTATACCAACAACATTTTAATACTCTAAAAGCTAAACTAGAGAATGCTGATGATTTACTGGTAAATAAAGCTAGATGGTATAAACACGAATGGGGGGAACCTTCTGAGGGAGTAGTTGTAACACCGAATTTTACTGATGGTGGGCAACGCACCAAACCACAAACAGTTGCTACACCTCGTAACAGACAACCAGATGCTCCAACTATGCCCTTAGCTGGTAACTTAGCTAATATGCCTAGTTCTAAGGGTTATGCTCCGTTTAGGGGAGGTAATGTAAGGATGCATAGTCCTTTTGGGATGAGAGTACATCCAGTACACGGTACTAGGAGGATGCACAAAGGGATTGACATATCTTCTGATGACCCTAGAGTGGCTACAATACAAGGTGGAGAGGTTGTTCATGTCGGAGCAAAAAACCAACATAATGGTGGTTACGGTAACTATGTCATAGTTAAAACAAAAGATGGAAAATACGAGTTATTTGCTCACTTAAGAAGTGTATCAGTAACTAAAGGTCAAATATTAGACCCTGCTTCCCAAATAGGATTAATGGGTGGAGGTGCTAATGACCCAGGTAGAGGAACGTCAACCGGGAGACATCTACACTTTGAGGTAGGTACCAAGTTTAGTGGTGGATATATTTCTGGTCAAGTTGACCCAATGGGTTATATAGGAAGTTTTACTGGTAATGTCGAACTACCTAGAGGTCAAGGTGACTTAGGACACGGTAATACAGATTACTATAGGACTCCATCTGGAGTAAGTAATACTGGAGTAAGAAAGATATCTGAGAATGTGTATTACTCCAATGGATACATTCTTGATAGGAATACTGGTAAATTCAGACAAGCAACTCCTAACGAAAGTGCTGGATTTAAAAGCTATACACCAATGACAACAACAAGTTATAGGAGTCAAAACGTACCAAGCGTGGAATACAACAACAAAGATGGTAGCACAACAGTTGAGGGATGGGAAATACCTGATGAGGCAATAAATGATGGTTCTTATTTATTTGTTCATCCCACTGGTCGTACTAATAGAGCGGGACAACCAGTATTAGCAATTAGGGGTTACAAAGATGGTCGTCAGTTATTCGCTGTTGAGGCAGTATCAGGAGCAACAGGTATTGGTGGTGATAGAACTACATCGGGAAGACAGGGTATGTTACCAGAAGGTAAATGGACTGTAGCTCGTGACACTATTCCTGGTTCGGGAGCCGGAGTTGGTGATAAATTTTTGTCATTAACTCCTACTTTTGGTGGGCATAACCGTTCAGCAATTGGTATTCATTGGGATGCTAGTAAAAGCGGCGTTACTCCTGGTAGTTTAGCAACGTTTAACATCCAGGATAGAGACAAAATTTATAACTTTGTCCGAAACTCTGGTCGTAGTCTAAATCTGTATGTTAATACCAGTAAAGTAAATAAGTCACTTGGAAAAAGTACAATTAATTCTAGTCATACAGGTAATCCAAGTACAGCCCATAACCAAGCTTCATCTAATCGTGTGGCTTATTCAGGAAAAAATAACCCAACAGCCAATTATGGGTATCCTGGTTTAGCAAAAAACTTAGAAGCAGCAAGAGCATTGGCAGAAGCAGGGGATATACTTGGATTACCTGCAGTGTGGATTGCTGATTATTTGTATTGGGAATCAGGGTTTAGTGCTAATGCAGTAAACACAAATATTGCGGCTACTGGTGAGGGTAATGCTACTGGTGCTTTCCAGGTAATGCCCTCTACCCTAAAATGGTTACATCCAGGAATGACTATGGAGCAATACAAACAAAAAGGATTACATTGGCAACTGACAGTATCTTTACCTAAGTATATTAGACAGGTAGAAAAAGATGCAAACGGTAAGAAAGTAAGAAGTATTTACGATTTTGCTGCAGCTATTTGGAGGGGAGCTGTAGGGTTAAAACATAGTGAAGCTGAACGTACTAGAATTAATTGGACTGACGGTTATATTACATGGAATGAATACAAAAAAAAATGGGGGTCAGTTGTTGGTCGTAGTTACGCTAATCCTCAAGGTGGTTCCAATTCTAATGTAATACACAGAAACCCCAGACAAGGGTGCGCACAATGCCAGCAAATGTTACATAACGGAGACTTTAGAACACACCAAGTAGGATTATAATATGTCTAACTTTTTTGACCAACCTGACCCATTAGAATTGTCCGAGGGTAGAAACATACCTGAAGGCTCACCTCAAGCCTCACAAGCACCTCAACCGACTGCTGGTGACATTCCTGATGGATTAGGTGTACCTCAAGAAAGTAGTCCTATTATTGAAGAACAACCAGAACAGGTAACTACTGAGCAAGTACCAGAACAACAAGCTCAACCTGGAGAACAACAAGTTCAACCAGAGCAGCCCTTTATACCTCAATCAGTACTACCTGTCAATCCTTCTAGATATTATGACGTTCATGGTTTTGACAGTGACATTAGTGGAGCATCTAGAAGACTTCAAAATAAAACCATTGAAGCACAACAAGGACAGTTAAGCGTTGAACAGTTTTTGACAGACACTGGAGGTACTCCTTATAGTTTACCGGATAACTTACTTCCTCAAGATATAACACCGGATTTAGAAGGAAACATAGAAAGAACAAGAAAGTTAAGAGAAGAAGCATATAAAGCAATTGAGTTACATAATTTTAGAAGAGACCATGGTATAGAGTTCAATAACGCTATTGTGCATCCCGATGGTACAGTAACACCAAAAACTCCCACTATTAGTTTAGACACTAGCCAAAATGGTACAGTGAGTGATATGGGTCAAAGCGTTGAGAGTTCCGGTGGTAGTGGATTACTTGGTAGGTTTTTTAATAGCCCTTTTGGTAGGTATTTAACGGAACATGGTGACTATGACGGTATAGCTAATCTAGTAAACAAGTTTGACCCTAGAGCAACACAAGTAGGAGACCAAACATTAGGGGTAGGAACCGTAGTCGGACTAGGATTAAAGGTATTGAACACTGTAGAAAGTGTCCTAGTTGGTGGTATATATGACATTGTAGATAATACTATAATGAGGATGAACAATGATGGAGTTGACCCACATAAGGGAGTTAGGGTTTGGCAAGCGTTAGTAGAAGGTAAAGACTGGGGTGTATCTAACAGATGGAGTCCTGAAAAATATCTTAGTTGGAATGAGCCTGAAGGGTTTAAGGCAGGTGATAGAGTAACACAGGAATTTTGGGAGAAGGAAGAAAATAGAATAATTCCTGAATTTATGCAACGTCACGCATCTATAATGTGGGATTTACCAGAAAATATTGCTAGTGCAGTTTCTCAAGGAAAACCCCAAAGAGAACAAACTATTAGTCGTGCGTTGCATTGGACGTTACAAGGAATACCGTCATTCGCTTTCGAGATTTTCATGGGGGGAGTTGCTGACGTTCTTGTCGGTAAAACAGTTAAAGGAGTTAGAGAGGGACTAAAAAACTATAATAATGTACTAAATCAAACAGAAGAAGTATTACCAGAATTAATACAACTCCCAGGACGCGAACCACTAAAAATGTTGTCTGCTGCTGCGGATGATGTACCAACAACGCCTTACAGTATTGTCCCTAGAGACCCCAATATAGACCCTGGTGATGTAATCTCTACAAGAAGTTATATAAGATACACTTCCCCCGACGGTAAATACACAGTAGAAATACCTGTACAGGCAGTAGATGCTGAAATAGTAGATGACTTACCACCGGGTTTACCGGAACAATACCTAATGTATCCTCAGTTAAAATCTGAGTTAGTATCCAGTAAATTACTTAACCCTGCATCGGTAGTAGAAGACGTTACAAGAAATAGTGAGGATTTAACAGAAGCAGCTAAAAGAATAACTGATACAGACGGAAAACCTTTAGTTACTCCTAGTAGTTCTGGTATTTTGACGGATACAGAGATAGGAGCTTTAAGAAGTAGTCCTCAAGGAGCAGCACTAGGCGAATTCGGTACACCAATTAACCGTAACTTGTCGGACACAACAACCCTAAAGATGCCTGATGAAACAGTAGTTAAGGTAGAAAAAGCAGTACATCCGCCTCCAGAAAACCCAGGAACAACCATTATGGGTATTAACTCGGATAATGCTTATACTGAGTATGACAGGTTAACTGATGTAATAAAAAAGAAAATAGGTGAAGGTGCTGATATTAAGGAATTAGCTCCCCTATATTATCAACGTAATGTGGCACTAGCTAAGCTTGCTGATGAGGGTAAGGCGTATGACGCTATTAAGCAACAATACCCTAAAGACTTACAGAGTGAATCCCCTAGTGTGGTAGAGGATATGAATGACTATATTAGGTCAGACATAAAATTAAGTGGGGAATCAGCAGAGGCAAGTAGAATACTAGAACAAATTGACTCAGTAAATGCAGTAAACCACGAACTAAAAGCTAAACTCGAATTATACCCGCTATACCGTGGTAATTTATCTGTAGAAAAAACTACTAAAGAAGCATCTACAGGTATTGTTGATGACACCATATCAATTAAGGATGACGTTATACCAGTTGACCCTCCAAGAAACAAATTATTAGAATAGGAGTTACTGGCTCATAAATACTCAGATGAAGTAGCTGCAGGTACACGAAAGGCTCCTACAAGGTCAATGCCCGAACTACTAGCAGAAAAACAAGGTATTACTCCCAATTTAGGAACTCCACGACCTAACGTAGAACTTCCTGATAGTCCTAAACCTCCGGAATTCAGAACAGTAGATGTAAGTTCAATAACTACTAAAGCGTCTAGTGAAGGACTTGACCCTAATAAGGTAGAAGAACTAGCTAAGTCGATTGTAAGAAATGAGGGAAGCTTAGCACAACCTATTTATATTAAGAGAATTGGCGGGGATTCTTATGAATTAGTTGAAGGAAGTGAACTGGGGTATTTTGCAGCAAAACGTGCTGAAGAAATTGACCCTAAACGTGCTGAGATGGTCACAGTGTATCTGGTAGATGATAGTAACGTTAAACAAATAATAGACCAATCTAAACGGTATTTTTCTGGAGAATACTCCGTAAACAGTAAACAACTAACTAACCCAGCTAAACCAGCACAACATTACCAAGTAGATACATCTACAATAAGACCCCCAGTAGAATCTAAGGAGTTGGTTGACCCAAAAGAGGTGGAAGACTTAGCACGGTCTATAATAAAAAATAAAGGTGCGTTAGCAAAACCATTAATAGTTAGACAAATAAGTGTAGATAACTATGAGTTAGTTAGTAATGAACTAGGTTACTACGCAGCAAAGCGTGCTGAAGAAATTGACCCGCGTTTAGGGGAAATGGTATCAGTATATGTTGTAGATGACAGTAATATTGAACAAATAACGGAACAAGCATTTAGGCGTACTAGAATAAACCTGGAGAATTCTGAACTTGATAAGATTAGGGGAGGTAAAGTAAAATTAAGAAGTAAGAATAATAACAACTTAATTGGTAATATCCCTGCTCTAGACCATACAATAGATTATGTTCAAAAACAGTGGAAGCACGGTACATCCTATACTGGGGATTTAAGACAAGTAATACCTTATGAGGGTGCTTCTCCTTCTGAGTACGGTATGGGAGTTTATCTTACTTTAAGGGATGATGTAGCTAAGAGTGCAGCAATTAAGGGTGACTTACCAAATAAACCGTTTTCAGCTAACTTCGGGAATGACTATACTTCTCCTAGGTTACATACGGTTGACGTATCTAGTCTAGCCAATGTACTTAAAGGTGACGACTCTATGGGTAAGTTAATACGAAGACAGTGGCACATTGCGTCCTCTCAGACAACCAATGAGTTCAAACTAGGTTATAAAACTCTAGGTATTCCTGAAGGAACTAAGATAGAAAATATGTTTAACGTATGGAAAGAGCAGTATTATGCAAAATATGGTGA
>Ga0272441_10001580_pt1 | contig 48371 bp, 41 predicted proteins | sample SSMProp6N_FD_193582 | JGI IMG/M metagenome (GOLD analysis project Ga0272441, IMG submission 193582) | Marine sediment archaeal communities from Little Sippewissett salt marsh, Falmouth, MA, United States - SSM-Prop-6N | ecosystem: Environmental > Aquatic > Marine > Wetlands > Sediment ... | reverse complement strand
ATCGACTCTTCCGGGGATCTTCTGTCCACACCTCCCGGTCGCCGGGGTCTGCCGGGCCGGGGTGAAAGAGCACCTCCACTTCCGCATCCTCAGCCGGGAGACGACGGGCAATCCGCTTCAGTCCCCGACTCGTGACCCTTTCGGTCATCCGCCCGGAAAACAATACCCCGAGAGTTCGTTCGGGGCAGGCGAAGCCCCGACGAAGAAGCTGCTTCCGGCAGGAGCGGGAAAGCACCCCCAGCACCGGCAACTTCAGGAGATTGGGGGAGATCAGATCGGCCAGGCCGCGAACGCCGCTTCGGGCCGTAAACAACGGTTCGTTCACCACTCGGATCTCCCGCACCTCCCAGTCGGCGGAGCGTTCCATCACGACTGAAAACACAAAAGGGATAAGGTGCACGTAGCGATGGCTGTCGATGCGGATACCGACCGGGTCAAGCGCCCGCCGTACCCGTTGGATCTGGGCATCCAGCTCGCAGCGGATCTGCCGTCGGAGAGCGGTTCTGCACCAGGGGGCCAGAATCGGTAGCAGAAGCAGGCCGAGGAAGCCCCGCTTGAACCGCCCCTGACGATCGACAAGCAGCCCCAGCTCCTGCCGGGATGCAAGACAGCGGCCCTCCACCAGATTCAAATGTAGCGCCCAGGACAGTCCCGGGTTCTCCTGCAAGCGTTCTACGGCGTAGTCAAACGCCGCTCCGTTGGCAAGGATGCTGGCGCGTCTCACCGCACCGTGTCGATGCGTCTCGATGATCCGGTCGGTGATACCTCGACTAATCCCAAGGTCGTCGGCATGAACGAATACCTTCATCCGTCGACTTCTTTCTCACTTCTCTCACGCACTATGTAGTGAGGCCGGTGCTTCGATTCGTTCACCAGCTTACCGATGTACTCTCCGATAATTCCGAGAATGATCAGCTGCACCCCTCCAACCAGCACCACGGTTACGATGGTAGAGGCCCATCCGGGAACCGTGTTTCTGGTAATCAGGTACTCGATAACAGCCTTCAATCCGATTACGAATCCGGTAAGCGCCATTCCGAAGCCCAGCAAGGTAGCCAGACGCAGAGGCATGATGCTGAAGGAGACGAGCCCGCACAGGGCAAAGGCTATCATCCGGCCGAAGGTATACTTTGTGCGCCCGGTATAACGAGGCAGAGGTTTGAAGTGCAGGCCGGTTTGGCGAAAGCCCGTCCAGGGAACGATACCCCGGTAGAAAGGTGCGTACTCGTTCATGTTTTTCAATACCTCGACAACGGAGCGATCGAGAAGGCGAAAATCCGCGGTACCTTCCTGCACCTTCACATCGGCGATCAAATTGATAAATCCGTAGAACAGGCGGGCGGTGATTCGTTTAAACAACGGTACGACCCGGTGGTCTTCACGAATCGTGTATACAACCTCGAAACCCTCCCGCCACTTTGCCAGCATCTCGGAAATCAGCTCCGGCGGATGTTGCAGATCCCCGTCCATGGTGATCACACAGTCTCCGGAAGCGTGATCCAGCCCTGCTTTAAGGGCATTCTGATGACCGAAGTTGCGCGACAGGGACAGGTATTGAAGGTGAGGGTTGGAGCTAAGCAGTGTTTTGATTCGCTCGAGCGTGCCGTCCAGGCTTCCATCGTCGACAAAGTAGATTTCATGTCTGTAGCCGCCCAGCACCTTCTCGAGCCTCTCGGCCAAAACGGCGATGTTTGACTCCTCGTTGTAAACGGGAACGACAATCGAAACACTCGGTTGCTTGCCTGGCTCTGGTTTCATCTCAATCTACCTTCCCGTGGAAAAAGCCGCCTGTGTCTTGACCCGTCCCCAGTCGTCCAGAACCACGGCATTCATTCCCGGTTGATTTGCTGCGTATTCCTGACTGGAAATTTGGATCGATGCCCGGCCGGCTGTGTCGCTTCCCGATGAATACAGCTGTAGCTGCAGATGGGGGAACAGGGACCGTAAAACCTCAGACTCAGAGCTGTCAGCCGCTACCGGGTGATCGTCGTCAATGAGCTCCAGGACAACCTCATCATCCCGGAAAACGGCCAGGTACGATCCTCCACACTTTAGGGTGTGGATTCTCGAGCCTCTCATCATCATGTACTTCTTACAGATATAGGAAAGCTTGCTCTCCGCATCTCCGCTTGCCGCCAGTACGATTGTATGATCGCTGTGCATTCTAAGAAAGGTTTCGAGTCGGTCGGCTTCGGAGAATCTGGGAGGATCTACAAGTTCCGCCGGGTCGCTGTAGTAGGGGATGATCTCTGGTTTTTCCGCGTAGGTCAGGGAACGGATGCTGCGAGCGACATCCGCATTGTTCCGCGTATCGGTACCTTTGGCCAGCAGGATGAAACGATCCTGGTAGTGCAGCACACCGTAGCCGCCGCAGTCCAGGAGGGACAAAACGTAGCTCTTGGCCAGGAGGTGCTGCCGGGGGTAGCCCATTGCGTGGGGATCTATGGCCGGCTCGGGCACGTCCAGGTCGAGCAGGATATAATCGGTGTCTGTCAGGGGCGCGGAAAGCAGGTGGATGCGGGTGCGGGCCGTCAGGTGCGGGGCAAGGCTGTCGGTGGTGGTCAGGGAAGCATCCGCGGGAATCTGGGCGAAAAACGAATAGACGGCCCGCTCCCGCTCGGTGGGCCGCAGGAAACCGGGGAAACGCTTGGAGAAGATCAAGCCATACTCGTAGTTCATCAACACACCGGCAAGAAGCAGGACAATGACCAGCGGAGAGAATCTGAGTCCGGTGACTCGGGCGCGTATCCTCTGAAATCCGACAATCGTCAGAAAGAACACATACGGAATGAGGTGGGCCGTGTAGGGGCAGAAGATCCAGTAGGTGTAGAAGGTACTGGACAGCAGCATGATCGAGAGGCCGGGCAGAAGCAGGAGAGCTCGCTTCCCGGCGAACAGGGGCAGGAAGAGCACGGGAAGGAGGACCTGCAGCAGATAGGCGATTTTTTCGGGATTGAAGAACATGTGGTTGAACACGAAGCGGGGATTCGTGAACAGAGTCAGGAGCACCCCGGCAAATCCCTGGCGTTCCGGTACACCCAGTGCAGCGTATTTCTCCAGATCGGCATATCCGTCGAAGACACTCATCATCTTCAGTACGAAGAGAAAATAGGCGACGCACACACCCAGCACGACCAGGCCCATCTTACGGCGGCGGCGATCAAGGATCAGATACAGGCCCACCCCTGAGAGGGAGATGGCCGAGTCCTCCCGGGTTATCAGGGCCAAAACGAAAAACACCCAGAACAGGCGGAGCCTGTCGGTTTCCAGGGCGTAGAGCATAGAACAGACAAAGGGAATGAGAAGGGCTAGGCCGTGAAAATCGAAGTTGTTGATGCCGTGCAATGCCGGATACAGCAGGTAGACCAGGGCGACAACCAGAGCGACCCAGGGACTGCCCAGTCGCCGTTCGGCGATGAGATAAAGCGGCACGACGGCGACAGCCAGCAGGATCGTCTGCAGGACGAGCAGCGTGGCGGCATCCTGGTGCACCGCGTAGATCGGGGCCAGCAGGTAGTAGAGGGGCTGGAAGTGATTGCCCAGGTGATTGAGGGTGGCGTAGAGGGTGATGCGGGGATTCCCCGTGCGCAGCAACGTATAGAAGGCCTGATTCTGCCACCCCAGATCGAAGGCATAGCTGTTGAAGGAGCGGTGCCTGCCCAGAGTCCAGATCAGGAAAAAGATCGCGTAGGCGATGGCGAACAGTATCAGCAGGCAGATGCTCGAGCGCCTGGCAGCCTGTCCGCTAAACAGCCGCATCGATCGCGGCAGAATCGGCAGACGCCGCCGATCAGAGCTGCTCTCCGGTGCTCGGCAACTGTGAAGGATCAGGAAGGCCACGGCCAGAAAACCTATGAGGAGGACGAAACATTGGAAGGGGTAGTACACTTCCAGGGCCTGAACAGATAGAAAAGGCCAGAATCCCGGAAGCACTCCGAAGGCGAAAAAAACCGAGCTTCCCTCCAGGATTGCTGTGAGGTTTCCTCGCTTTCGGGAACGCAGCAGGGCGGTCAGGATCCACGAGCAGAAGAACACTATGGCCCCGGCAGCCAGAAGCAGCAACAGCCAGGTGCGCTCTGTTGCGCTCAGGTTGTTGTGAAACAAATAGGAATGAAAGGTTTTTCTGCTGACGATGTTGGACCAGGTGAAGAAGCCAACCGAAGCACCGGCGATCAGCACCGTAACCACAGGAAGAAGCTTGGGCCGGGGTATAGCTCTGAACAGGCCGGTGAAAACCGTGCGATCTCTGCGATCCGAGACCATGGTATCCGGTGCCTCCATAGAATCATTTGAAGCAACTCCCGTGCCAAGCTCGCCAAGGTTGGTATTATAATTCATTACAAAAAAAAGAATTAGGATGCATCATTTTTGAACCCAAACGAACGCCCTCAACCCCCTTCGGACAGCCGCCGGAACATTGATTTTTAAAATGTTATGCTATATAACTTTAGAACCTCCCCCGGGCGGCGTCCCGCGGACAACATAGATTGATACCCCTGCACCTTTTCTCTGATTGTAGTCAGGCCCTTCGGCGGGGCAGTGATTGGTTTTTAGGCCTGTGGATTCTCTGGGGATCTTCTATGGATTGTGTGAGGTATCCCGGAGGCTAAGCGCCCAGGGTTTGCAGCAGTTCGGCTGTGCGCTGCGGGTCTACCTCTTTCAAGCGCTTTTTCTTCAGATTCTCTACCAGTATTCGGCGGATATCCGTATCGGATCGTCTGGCCCACTGTTCCATCAGGGAAAACCCTTCTTCGGGAAGCTCGGCCACCAGCACGCTGAGGGCGTAGCTGAGTCCCTTCTTCAAAACCTGGAAGGCCTCCGCCTTACGCTTCTCAGCCGGTAGGCCGGCAGCGTCCTCGAGAATCCTCTCGGCGGTTTTCAAAGCGTACCGGGCGAACTCCTTCTCACCCAGAAGCGGCGGATGCGCCAAAGCGGCCAGGACGGCGCGCCTCTCCATCAGGGATCTGTCGGTCAGGGGACCGCCATTCTCGTCGCCGTCGGAAAGCCAGTCATCCAGGATGCGCTGCAAAGCCGCCGGATTTCCCTCTCCCAGATGCTGGAGAGAAAAGGCTACCGCCTCACGGATGCGCCAACGGGGATCGGCGGCTGCCCGCCGCACCGTCTCCACCAGATGCTCGCTCTGGAGCGGCCAGAGAGGACAGTCGCAGGGGCCCGTACAGGGATAGGCACAGGCATGGGTGTTGTACAGTACCCCAAAAGAGATCAATGCGCAGAAGGGGAGGAACTCCCGAGGATCTCCGGTGGGCGCCTGCTCCGCGGAGATGTTAGCCCAGGCGTACAATGTTTCCAACCAGGCGGCCGGTTCTGCGGCGGCGGTGGATACCGCCCGTGAAAAAGCCTCGGCCAGCTGTAAATTGGCTCGTGGACCGGGCAGGTTAGATTCCTCCATGAGCTTGTCGGCTAACTCTGCGGCATTCTTCGGATCCCATACGAACTCTTCGAGATCAGCCGCATACACATCCGTTTTTCCCATGGCTTCCTCCTCTACTCTCTAAAACTTTCATATCTTTTAGGTATCTGTGTCAACCTCTAATAGGGTGAGATCAAACCGCCCCCTGACTAGCCAATCCCCTGCATAAACGAAGTCAACACCTGCAGGGCTTTCTCATTGCTGCCGCCCTCGGGAATGATCAGATCGGCATAGGCTTTGGTCGGTTCCACGAACTCGAGGTGCCCGGGACGCACGACATCCAGGTACTGGGTAATCACCGACTCTACGGTACGACCCCGATCGGTAATATCCCGTTTCAACCGACGGATGAAGCGGATGTCGTCCGGTGTGTCCACGTACAGCTTCAGATCCAATAGATCCCGTACCCGGGGATCCACGAAGACCATGATGCCTTCGAAGATCACCAGATTGCTCGGGGTGACGGCCGTGGTTTCCGCCCTGCGCCTGTGATGCACAAAATCATACACGGGAACCTGGATCGTCTGCCCCCGCTTCAACTCCTGCAGCTGTTCTACCATCAGATCGGTGTCGAAGGCCGACGGGTGATCGAAGTTGAAGGCGGTGATGTTCTCATTGTCCACGAACTCGGCGGATTTGTAGTAGCTGTCCTGAGCCAGACAGATGAAGTCGGGGATGACCTGGGAGATCCGCTGTACGATCGTAGTCTTTCCGGATCCGGACCCGCCGGAGATGCCGATGATCCTTACACCCATGAGGTCACTATACCAGGGCAGATCCGAGGTGTCGAGCTGATCCCCGTCTGTTCTCCCCGTCGGCTCCAACTGTCGTAAGGTGGCTGCGGTACGGCTCCATCCTGATACAGGAACCCTCGATCCTCTGCGTGTAGGAGGATGCAACCGCCTATATGCAGGCCCGGCGGCCGGATCGCTTCACTGCGGGCGGGGCAGGGTGAACTTGAAGGTGCTGCCCCGGCCGGGCTCACTTTCGACGCTGATCCTGGCGTCGTGCTTTTCCACGAACTCCTTGCATAGAAGCAGGCCCAGGCCGCTGCCCGCCTCCTCCTCGGTCCCTTTGGTGCTGTAGTGCACATCGATACGAAACAGCTTCGCCAAATCCTTCTTTGCAATGCCGATTCCCGTGTCACTAACCGCCACTTCCACAAAACCGTTCCGTGGCCCCGCGGCCAGCACCACTCGGCCCCCCGGGGGAGTAAACTTGATGGAATTAGAGAGAAAGTTCCGCACCACCGTGGAGATCATCTGCGGGTCCGCAAATACCTCGGTCTCCTCGTCAATCTGCGCGGTCAAGTCTATGCTCTTGTTGTCCGCTAGGCCGCTGAGCAGGGCGATCTCATCCTCCAGAACGCTTTTCAGCTTGAAGCGCTTCGGCTCCCAGCGAATCTTGCCGCTCTGGCTTTTTGCCCAGGTCAGGAGCTGGTCGAGAAACTCCATCCCCTGAGAGGCGCCTTCGGAGATCATTCCGCAGTAGCGCCGCCTGCTTTCATCATCCAACCCGTCGTAGTGATCGGCCATCAGGTCGGCCAGGGTCTTGAGCCCGGAGAAGGGATTGCGCAAGTCATGGGCCAGTATGGCCAGAAACCTGTCCTTGGCGGCGTTGGCCTCCTTGAGCTCCTGCTCACTGGCGGACAGGGCGTTCCTTGCCTCTGTCAGTTCCCGTATGTGGCGCACTCGGTTCTTGATTTGTTCGGCGATCAGGGCACGGTACACAAAATAGAAGGCAAAGATCTTGAAGATATGTCCGATCAGGTTAGAAATCCCGTAACTGCTGATGTAGCGGGTGAAGGCCAGCTCGCTGGCCACGGTGAAGGCGATGGCCAGAACCAGGCGGCGGCGAACCCCGTCGCTGAGCTGCTTCCTGGCCCGCCACACCAGCAGCGCGGCCACGATCAACACCCCGGAGATCACGTACTCGGCGATTATCTTGAAGGGCGTCAGTCCCACTCCCTCGATAAAGCAGAGCGGGAAGATCCCTGCGGGGAAGATGCATACCAACAGCATTACCGTAACAACGCCGTAGGTGGCGAACACGAAACCATAGGACAGTCTTTTTTCCCGCAGCACGATGATCCCGAAACACAGCAGGGTGAGGCTCTGTAACGAACGGGCCGCTATCCAAAGCTGGGTAGGGGTGTTGCTGTCCACGGGGAAGATGTTCATTCCCCGGTAGGCCAGGGTGTGCAGCAGATCGATGAAAGCCACGAAGAGGTAGGCGATACCCAGGAAGGTGAGAGGGTCGCCGCCGTTTCTGACCCGGGCGTTCCAGGAAAGCATAAAAACGCCGCAGGCGATCACGATGCTGAAGATTTCCACCACACTATGGAAAAGAACGTAGCTGTAGAGACTGGTAAGATAAAGGATGGTGCACAGCAGCGCCGCTACCGGGAGCAGGATCAGCTTTTTACCCAGAGAAAGCGGCTCTGATGAAATCACTCTCCTAGTGGTCATGCTGACAGATCCTCCGGGGGGTTCCATTTTCACCATAAGGGATAGACCGCCGCAATGCAAGGGAAGCGAAATTTCAGCCGAAGGAATCGAAAGCGTCGGCGCCGGAGCACGTCTTCCCCCAAGGTAACGGTTCGGTCTACAATCCTCTCGAAGCCTATGAAATCGGCAGCGTTCCTGATTCTTAGCATCTTCCCCATGATCGGGGGATGCTACCTGCTCAAGCAGGGAACCTACCTGCTGAGCTACAACAGCCGCTCCCGGCCCATCGAAAAAGTCCTGGCCGAAGGATCGGCGGGCGGGGATGCGGAGAAGATGCTTCGCAACGTGCAGGAGATCCGCCGCTACGCGGTGGAGGAGATCGGTCTGGAGCAGAACCGTAACTACACCCGCTACCTGGAACTGGACAAGGACTACATTGTCGACGTGGTCACCGCCTGCGCCGCGGACTCTTTTACTCCCCACCAGTGGCGCTTCCCCCTGGCCGGTTCATTTCCCTACAAGGGTTTCTACGAACAAGCGGATGCCCAGCGCGAGGCCAACCGGTTGGAAAAAAAGGGTCTGGACGTGTGGATCAGGAGGGTGGACGGGTTCAGTACCCTGGGACTGCTCTCCGATCCGATCTACAGCTTCATGACCGATTACTCGCTCTACTCCCTGGCGGACCTGATCATCCACGAGCAGACCCATGCGACCATCTTCATCAAAAACCAGATTCAGTTCAACGAGGAGCTTGCCACTTTTGTGGGCCGCGAGGGGGCGCTAAGTTTTCTCCGGGATCGCTACGGACCCGACTCGGAGGCCTACAGCCAGGCGGTTGCCGGGTTGGCGGATCGGAGGGTATTCAGGGACAGAATACTCGCCCTGCACGATCGACTGGAACAGATCTACAGTATGGAAACGGATAGGGAAACGATTCTGGCGCAGAAGCTTCGGATCGTAGAGCAGTTCAATCAGAGGCTGATCTCCGAAGCCCCGGAGGTGTTCCGGACCGACCGATTCCGCAGTTTCAAGGGCATCCCGGCCAACAACGCCTATATCATGTCCTTCGTACGCTACAACCAGGATCTGGAACTGTTCTACAGTCTCTACGAGGTCAACGGGAGGAATCTCCGGTCGGCCGTAGAGGACTTGAAGCGACTGCAAAAGGCCAAGGGCCCGCCCAAACAAGCCCTGAAACAGCTGATCGCCGAATGAGTCCTCGCTCTTGCGGTTACAATGCTGTAATCCAACCCCTTCCAGCAGCACTATTCCCCTGTCTCGAATAGCTGGTTATTTTTATATGATATATAACTTTATTCTCTTCAATTCGCTTTTCGCATTTCTGGTATGGGTTTTGCATCTGATTCTTAGGGGACAATGCAGCAACAAAAGGATGCGGATATGAGAGACAGTACCGAAGAACAAGAAAAAAGAGAAGTGCAGCGTTTCGATCTCCGACTGCACACTGTGCTTGAAGAACTGGAAAACAGAGCCAATCAAGTGGAGCTGTTTACCCGCGACATTTCATCAGACGGCGCGTATCTGTGTATGGAAAATCCGCTGCCGCTTGATACATCAGTGGAACTGACATTTTTCCTGCCGGTTCGACGAAGGATACGGAGCAAGATTCAAACCAACGGACGCGTCATTCGCTCGGAAAAAGAGGGAATGGCAGTTCGTTTTGAAGCCAATTACCAGATTCTATCCATCTAGCCGGGCCAACTACAACTACTGCCGACCGATCGGATACGCTTCCAAAATTCCAGTATTATTTCCAGTACTCTCCAAAATAGCGCACTACCGCGAAGAGAGAACAGACATTGACAATGCCTATCTGTGGTACTATGTAAAACGGGTGTCTGAATTCTTTGAATTGTTGAATCGCAGTACGAAACCGAAATGCGGTGATAAGAGGTGAGCCAAGCCGTGCTCCAGGAATACCCGGAGGAACTTCCCGCCGGTTATTACCTGAACAACTTCCAGAGAATCCTCGACTTCGTAGGCAGCCACTACAGAGACATCCTCTCCGCCGATGAGAAGAACTTCTCCCGGGTATTTCGCTCGCTGACTCTGGAGGCCCAGCGCCTGTACGTACGCTTGATTTCCCGAAAAGGTCCTCTGTTTCGAAGCGACATGCTGCACTACGCCGAGATATCCAGCACCGAAGCAGCCGCTAATGAGCTTGTAAATGCAGGATTCCTCGAGCAGGATGAGCCCTGGGAGCTACCGGAGGTAGTGGCTCTCCTCAGAAAAGCGGAGATCCTGGAACTGATAGCGGATTTCCTCCCGGTTTCAGGCCCGGATTCCGGCAGGGATACGCCGGTCCGTGCCTTTAGATCGTGGCGTAAAGAAAGGCTCGTGGAATGGGTCCTCTCCCTGCCCGGGGATATCCGCACGTGGATAGGGGGACGATTTCATATCTACCGCCCCCAAAGGGAGAGGGAGATCCTGATCTACCGGTTGCTGTTCTTCGGAAATCTCTACCAGGATCTTACCGAGTTCGTGGTAACGGACCTGGGCCATGTGCGCTACGAGTCCTACAAGATCAGGAAGAGGGATCGCCTGTTTCATTCCCGGGAGGTGCTGGAACAGACCTTTCGACTGATCGAACTGAACGATGCGTTGTACAACGCCGTAGAAGGTCGATCGGTCCATGAAATCGACAAGAATGCGCTGATCGAGCTGCTCGAGTACCTGCCGGAAGGCAATGCCGTCTATGAAGATCCGGGTCTGCGGCGGATGCGGGATAACCTGATAAACGTGGTCGCCCGGCACCTGGAGAGGACCGGGGATGACAGCCAGGCCCTGCACCTCTACAGAATGGCCGAGCTGCCGCCCTCCCGGGAACGGCGGGTCCGGATTCTGGAACGGATGGGGCAAATCGAGGAATCCCTCCAGCTGTGCCAGCAAATCCAGACCGATCCCTGGCAGGAGGCGGAGCAGGAGTTCGCCGAACGCACCATCCGCAAGCTTTCCCGTAAACTCGGCCTGGGCGTTCAGAGGGCGCCTCGGTTTCAGGTGTCGCTACACCTGCTCGAGTTGGAGTACGATCCGGCCCTAGGAGTGGAGGAAACGGTGCTTCGTGATTTTCTCAGACGGGGGTTTTCCGGCTATCACGCCGAGAACATCTTCTGGACCGGTCTGTTCGGTCTGGCTTTCTGGGACATCGTGTTCCTCTCACTGCCAGGATGCTTCTTCAACCGCTATCAGCGGGGGCCGAAAGACCTGTTTCGGCCGGAGTTCCGCCGCCGCAGGGCAGAGTTGATCGAGGAGCGGCTGCGCCATATCCGCAGCGCCCCGTCCTGGCCGGAGGAAATGCTCGAGATCTATGACCGCAAGGAGGGAATCGCCAGCGATCTGGTTCACTGGAAGTACCTTCCCCGGCATTTGGTGGACCGAAGCGTACGCACCATTCCACGGGAGCATCTGGCGGCCATCTTCGACAAACTCAGCGAGCATCCCGGAGGCAACAAATCCGGATTCCCCGATCTCATCGTTTTTTCCCCATCCGGTCGGCGAAAAGCACCGCCCTATGAATTGATAGAGGTCAAGGGGCCGGGGGACCAGCTTCAGACCAATCAGAGGCGCTGGTTGCAATACTTCGCCAGCCACGGAATTCCCTACCGGGTGATCCGGGTGCAGTGGCGGGAATAGAAACAAGACCCCTGGAGACCGGCGAACGCCGCACCCATCTGTCCGCAACCGGTCCGAGCAATCCGCCGAATACCGTCCAGCCTTTTTTCTTTGATCCTTCTTGACATTACGCTTTCCCGGCATTATGTTATTTATATGTTTAAAACATATGTTTTAAACATATAAATAAATCATTAGATCAAAACAGTTGTTTAAAGACAATCGGGTATACACCTGTGTAAGAACAGAGGAGGGTCACAATGACAAGAAACAGAACAAACGCATTTGGGATTGATCTGCTGTGGCTGGCCCTGGGCTCCACAGCCTACGCCCTGATCGGGTGGCGCTGGAGCGCACCGGCTGCCGCCTGGATCGCACCGGTTTTCCTGCTGCGTTTCTTCAGGAATCAGGACAAATGGTACGTCCCCCTGCTCGCCCTGCCCTGTCTGTATGCCGCTTTTCTGGTGAACATGATTGGTGCCTGGGATCTGCCCCTCATCGCCCAGTACGCCCTGCCGGCGATCGTCCCCCTGCCGCTTATTCTGGTGCTCTACGTGGACCGGGCCCTATCACCGCACCTCCCAGCCCTTGGATCGACTCTGGTCTTCCCGGCCGCAACCGTGACAATGGACTACCTGATTGGGTTCACCCCCCTCGGAACCCTTTTCTCCTTCGGCTCCACCCAGTTCACCTTCACAACGATCATTCAAACCGCATCGATTACGGGAATTTGGGGAATCTCCTTCCTTGTCGCCTGGTTTGCCTCGGTCGTGAACACCGCGTGGGAGAACGATTTTGATTTGAGATTGGGCGGCATGAGATCGGATAACCGGGGATTGAACAGCCCGGGACTGAACAGCACCAGACCGGGCAGAAATCCCGCCTGCATGGCAGCCAATCCGGCGGTTCTTTTCGCCACCGTTACACTCCTGATCCTGGCCTACGGATCGGTGCGCATCGCCACCTCAGCCTCCCGGGAACAGACCGTGAGGGTAGCGGGTATCACCGTCGAACATCCCCGGGACTACTGGGCGCTCCTGGATCTGGGCACTCCCAAGGACGAGGTCGAGCGTTACAGGCAGGAGATGCGCGAAATCGAGGATCGGCTGTTTGAACAGAGCTCCAGGGCTGTGCAGGGCGGAGCCCGGGTCGTGTTCTGGGCGGAGGGCAACGGCGTGGTTCCGCAGGAGGAACTGCAGCGTTTCGTCGTCCGATCAAAAGACTTTGCCAAAAAGAACGGCGTCTACTTCGCCCCGGCGATCCTCGAACTGCGCTACGGCACCAGCCTGAACTACAACGAGGTGCTCATGTTCACCCCAGAAGGAGAGCTGGCCTTCACCTACCAGAAGACCAAATCCTGGTTACCCGTGGACTCCGATGGGTTGATCAAGACCGTAGAAACGCCCTACGGTACCCTGGCAGCGGCGATCTGCTTCGATTTGGATTTCCCGGCCTTCCTGAGACAGGCGGCCGGGGCGGGAACGGACATCATGCTGGTTCCCGGCTACGACTCCGAACGCATCCGGCCCTTTCACACTGAGCCGGCTCTGATCCGCGGCGTCGAGGGCGGGTATTCGGTGATCCGCCAGGTGAACGAAGGCACCTCCATGGCAGCCGATGCCAGAGGCACGATTGTAGCCCGCCAGGATTACTTCATGACCCCCGACCGCCTGATGCTTGCCGATGTGCCGACCCGGGGAATCCGCACCCTGTACACCTACCTCGGTGACTGGTTCGCCTGGGCCTCGGCCGCTCTGTTCGCGCTGCTGGCGGGCCTGGCCGTTTTTCGGGGAAGCCGAAAGCCTCACGCTGCGGAGTCCTGATCCGAAGAGCATGTGTGGCAATCCCTTCACCGGATTCCAGCCACTGGGAGAGGCAGTGGCGGACAAATACTCTGCAGACGAATTGAACCTTTTCCGATTCCGTCTATAATGGAGGCGAAACGCAAATACCGGAGCGTACACCATGACGGAAAAAATCGGCGAGTTCCTTCAGCGTATAGGGGTCATGAATCAACAGCAGGTGCAGGAAATACTCGATGCTCAGACAGCGGGAGACACCCGGATGTTCGGGGAAATCGCCATCGAGTTCGGATATATCAACGACGAAGTGCTTAAAAAGTATATCGAAGCCAAAACGGCTTGGGATAAGTAGGGGACAACCGGGCCCGGACAAGAACGCGCGTCCGGGCCCGGTCACGGCTCCGAAAGAGTGCAGGGAGCAGGGAATCCCGGCTGATTTCAGGTTTCCCCTGCACCCACGAATCAACTCCCTGCCAAAGAGGGCATCAGCAGGGGCAGAACCCCGTGCAACAGTACGTCCGCGCTGAAGTGCGCCGTCATCGCCGCCAGCAATCCCCTCTTCCAGAACAAGAGACCGAACACGATTCCCGGAATGAGATTCAGCACCAGAACCCGCACAACCATCGTCGGGTCCACAGCCATCATGGCCTGAACGGCGGGCAGGTGGCTGAGACCGAAGACCAGAGAAGATACAATCACCGCGATCCAGACTCTCCAGGGCACGGTTGCCTTGCGGCCGAACAGGGTCAACAGCCAGAGCGATCCATTCAGGAAGAACAGCCGCATCATGATCTCTTCATTGATCCCACCGTACAGACTGGACAGCAGTCCCTGCCACCAGAGAGGCGCGGAAGCAGCTCCGGTCAATTCGATTTCGATCCAACGCAGAAAAAGCAGATCCACGCCGAAGATAACCGCACCGGCCAGTACTCCGAAAGCGGCCGAGAGAGCAAGAATCCTGCCCGGGCCTGATTTAGGGGAAGCGGGAGTCACCGCAGCCGCACCGTTGGCAACGTCCGGTTTTCGATAAACAAGGGATTCGAACAGGGGAGCTCCCAGTCCCGTTTTTCTGCTCAAAAGCAGGCCCAAAAAACCCAAGACCGCACTGATAAGAAAAGTCTGCAGAAAGGTTGCCACCATGAACAGCGGCAGGGGCATACCCATGCGTTGCTGTACTCCGGCAAACATCGCCGGGGCGGAGGGCAGCAACCCAAGCGTGCCGGCAGCGGCAAGTACCAGAAGAAGCGAGTACAGTTTCCAGGGCATACCCGCTTTACTGATGTGTTGTTGTTCCATCGTCAAACCTCCAAGTTTGTTTCTGAGCCTCAAAGGTAAACTGGAGGAGGAACCCGGGAAAATCCGGAGTTTCCCTGATTTTGGAAAACAGACGCTTCTAGGGGGTTTCCCTTAGTCGGCCAACTAATCTGCGGATCGATAACGCCGCACGATATTGGTCAGCTCCACCCGGTTCCTGCATCCGCACTTGCGGTAGATGTTGTACAGGTGGGTCTCTACGGTCTTCTCTGCCACGAACATGGTGTCGGCGATGCCCCGGATGGTTTTTCCTTCACAGACCAGCTTGATCACCTCCGACTCTCTGGGAGTGACGGCGAAGTCTTCGAGAAAATCGGGGTGCAGCGGCTTATCGCCCCGTTCGGCCAGATACCCCCTCCTCAAGAATACACCGATCTCGATGATTCCCCAGCCCAGGCAGAGGGCGGCCCTGGGCAGCACATTGATCAGGCTTCCGGCATATCCGAAAAAATAGGGAATGCCCGACAGGCTCAGCACGCCGAAGGCCACAATGGAAAAACGCACGAACACCCGCAGGTTCTGCGGAACCGGCGTCTGCTCAGACGCTGACAGCGACGACGATCTGCGGGCCAGATGCGCCCGTATCCCCAGAGCGGCCAGATAGGCGTAGTACAGAATCGTGACGGTCCCTGCCAGCGTGACGGTGATGGATCGCAGATACAGCAGAACAACGGCACAGTAGAGTCCCGGGGCGACGAGCAGCAGCAACCGCATCAGAGGCGTTGGTCTGCGACCGGCCGTGCGCAGGACGAGCTCCCCGTACAGATACAGGATTGCCCCCGACACGAAAGTTCGGACGAAGCCCAGGATCAGCCGCGCTTCGGGAGAGAGGGGCCGCAGATAGACATCCGCGAAAAACAGATAGGTGAAGGTCAACAACCAGAGATCGAAGACCAGGACGATCAGCAGGTAGATGCCCTGGATTGCCTTGCGGGAGCGAACGTAACGGAACACGCAGATTACCAGGGCGATGCTGAACACAGTGAAGCTGAAAATGCTCAACCAGAGGAGAAATATCGCCATTGCTATTATGGTGTATTCGACTTTCTCTCTAGAATCAAGCCCGACTCACCGGGGCCGCGCAGGGCGAACCCGGAGCTTCAAGAGAAATCCGAACCGCACACTCTACTCTTTGCTGTACCCGGCCATCAATCCGGAAATGAAATATTCGGAAAGGAGAATGAAGATCAGCAAAGGAAACAGAGAAACGATCACCGCTCCGGCCATCTGGATGTGCCACTGGGCGATCTGCGAACCTTTGAGCTCCGCCAGGATCGGCATCACCGGCTTGATCTTGGGTCCCCGGGTCAGGGCGATGGCCAGGAGGAACTCGTTGTAGATCTGCACGAACACCAGAATCGCCGCGGATACCATCCCCGGGATCGACACCGGCACCAGGATCTTGCGGTAGAACAGGAAGGGCTTGCAGCCGTCCAGAGCGGCCGCTTCCTGCATAGCCACCGGCATCTTCATGAAGAAGGTGGCCGTGATCAGGGTTCCCATGGGAATGTTGAGGATCACGTATATCAGGATCAATCCCACGTAGGAGTTCATCAGGTTCAGCCAGCCGATCAGGGTGGTGATGGGGATCAGGACGATCTGGTACGGCAGGAACGAAGCCACCACGATCCAGAAGAACACCAGCTGGGAGCGCTTGAACTCGAACATGGTCAGGTAGTAGCCGGCCAGAGAGCCGAGAAAGATGCAGATGGCGGTCGCCGGCAGAGTAATGACGGCGCTGTTGACCAGCCCGACCCGGAGTGCTCGAAAGGCGGTCAGATAGTTATTGAACATGACCTTCCGGGGCAGACGCAGATACTCCTGGGCTGCCACCTCTTCCTGACTCTTGATCGACGTGTTGACCATGGCGTAGATCGGCAGCAGCCACATAGCGGCCAGAATCACGAGAATGACGATCGATGTTGCCTTGAATCGCTTATCGCCCATCAGCGCACCCACTTGCTGATCGCCCACTTGGAGTAGGGTATGACCATGGCCGCGGCCAGAACCAGTATCACGATGCTGGTGGCCGCCCCCATGCCGATGTTGTGCTGGCTGTAGGTCATCCGGTACATCATGTAGGGCAGGACCTCGGTACGGATCCCCGGGCCCCCTCCGGTCATGATCCACACCAGGTCGAAAACCTTCATCGTGGTGATGGCCAGCATGGTGGTGCAGATCAGGGTTCCGTGCCCCACATTGGGGAAGATAATCTGAAAGAGGATGCGGCCGTGTCCCGCACCGTCGATGTTGGCTGCCTCGATCATGGCATCGGACAGCCCCCGGATCGCCCCCATGTAGATGACCAGGGCGAAACCCACGTACTGCCAGAAGGCGCTGAAGATCATGCAGAAGATGGCAATGTTGGGAAGCGCTATCCAGCCGAGTTTGGCCGTGTTGATGCCCAGACCGCCTAGGATCGAGTTGATCAGGCCGGAGCCGGGATCGTACATCCAAGCCCACAACGTGCCGGTGACGATGAAGGCCAGGGCCATCGGATAGAGGAAAATCTGGCGAAAGACCTTCTCCGCCCGCCTCAATCCGTGGAACAGGTAGGCCAGGATGAATCCCAGCAAAGTGGTGGGCACGATGAAGAAAAACAGCCAGAGGAAGTTGTTCTGCACGTTCACCCAGAAGCGCCGCAGCTCGAAGAGATTGCCGAAGTTGAGAAATCCTGCGAACTTCCAGGTCGCCCGCATTCCTTCCCAAACGGTGAAGGCGGCCACCAGGTTCCAGATGATCATGCCGTAGATGACCGCCACGGCAATCACCACCGGCGTCAGGAAAACGAATCCGTAGGCTTTACTGTACTTCATCGCCTATTCCAATCCCCTTGCCTGTTCGAGCAAGACATCCGTAGCCGGCGATCCAGCCCCGCGACTTGAGCCGGTGAGGATCGCAGACCCGAACGTTTGACTCCTGAACACCTAACTATAGAAAATAACGAGAGGCGATGCAAGAAAAATGCATCGCCCCTCTGGTCGGTTACGGAATTACTTCCAGAACCAGTCGTTGGCTGTACGGATGTTGTTCCGATCCGCGGAACCGGCGATCTCCTTGATGGCGCTGTCCACGTCCCCGTCGGTGAGGAACTGGGTGAGGATGTCCATCATATCGTCGCCGAAGGCGGCGGTCATCATCCCCCCGTGATAGCCGTCGATCAGACCGCGCAGGCTGGCCAGATCCTTGGCGCTGCGCTGGCGATAAGGATCGGGATACACGCTGGGCTGTACATCATTGACGATGGTCACAGAACCCTTCTTGAGGTTGAAGTTTTTCTGTGCTTCGTTCGAAGTGATCATCTCGATCCAGTAGTTCGCCAATTCAGGATGCGGCGCATTCTTGGCCAGCGGGAAGGTGTCGGCGTGGCCCATCCACACATTCTTGGGGACGGCGGTGACACTGAAATCCTTCTCCGGCTCCATGCCGATGGACAGGTAGTAGCCCAGGATCCAGTCACCCATCCAGTACATGGCCGCCTCCCCCGTGTTGATCAGGGCGCCGGCTTCGTCCCAGCTCTTTGTCGCGTGGTACGGGTAGATGTAGGGGATCAGATCGGCGTAGCGCTGGACGGCCTTGCGGAATGTCGGATCGGTTGCGAAATCGATCTGGCCTGTATCGGCCTTCTCGTAAAAATCGGGTCCGCCTGTGGTTAGCAGACACATGTCGTACAGGTAGGTCGACCAGACCTTCTCCCGCGTGCCCAGGGACAGGGGCCAGACATCCGGATTTGCTGCTTTGAGCTTCTTGCAGGCGTCGAGCAGCTCTTCGTAGCTCTCCGGCGCTTTTACTCCGGCGTCCTTCAGGTAACCGATGTTGTACCACAACCAGTTGGTGCGGTGGGCGTTGATCGGTACGGAGTAGACATTGCCGCTGAACTTGAGGGTCTTGACCCAGACGGGGTTAATCCGGCCCTCGAAATTCGTATCTTCCCAGATGTCGTTGACCGATTCGAGATAGCCCGCATCGATGAAAGCCTTCTGCTGGTTGCCCTGGTGATCCTGGAATGTATCCGGAGGATTTCCGGATTCCAGGTTGCCCATGAGGACCGCCAGCATGTTGGCTCCTCCGCCGCCGGCAACGGGATTTTCCAGGATGCTCACATCCGGATGATCCCTCTCGAAGATCTTGAACAGCTCGTCGATGGCCTCTTTTTCACCGCCGGCTGTCCAGTAGTGGAAGATGATGAACTCTTTGGCTTCCACACCTGTCTGCCCTCCGGCGAAAAGGACGGCCGACCCTGTCAGGAACAGCAGCATCACCATCCCTGTGGCGAGGATCTTTTTCATGCGATACCTCCTCTGTCTTTTTTTTTTCTGCATTGTCAATGCAGTTTATTCCTTGTTCGCGAGCCACAGGAGGGCGTTGTGCCAGAAATCGGCATATCCCTCCCAGTCAATGAAGGCCGTACCCCAGTGTTTGGCCAAATCGGATGTGAAGGCCATGGTCTTGCCCTGACCCACCGACTGGACCGCGATGAACGGATCATCCCCGATCGTGGCCAAAAGCGCGGCCTGTTTCTTGGCCGTAACCTTGTTGTAGCCCATGAAGATAGGCCACATTTCAGGTAGGCCCTTGAAAAGGGGATGCTTCGCCTCCTTGACCACCGGCTGAATACCCTGAGGTTTTTCCACCCGGTCGTCGGAGCTCTGAATATCCACCGGCAGAATCTCTTCGATCACCGTGCCGTGGTATCCGGGTATGCCCCGAAGACCCTGGTAGGAGTTCCAGCCTCCGGCCATAACGAAGGCCTTGCCCTTCTCCACGAACTCTTTGATCAACTCCAGACGATCGGGACCCATGGGCACGGTGAACATCTCCGGATAGAGGGAAATCGTGTTTTTCCCGCAATCGCTGAAGATCACCACGTCGTACTTGTTGATTTCATCGAAGGTCGATGGAAACGAGGTCAGGGCAATATGATTGGGCATGTGTTCCGCCTGGATGTCGTCGAACTTGGCCATGGCTTCCATGAACCAAACGCCGAAGTTCTCGTACCCGCCGAGTGGAAAGAGATCGAAACCCTTGATATGGAGCTTGAGCACCGTCCAGGTTTCCCCGACAAGAAGCACACGTGTCCTCTGTGACATGTTTTCCTCCCGAACTTCCATAATGAAAGTTATTTAACTTTCATATGAAAGTGTTTGTTATTATATTAGACCATAATTTGGCTGTCAATATATTGTTTTTCCTTTTACAGATGTAAATAGGATTTATAATAAATGTTTGCGCTAACATCCGCGATCAATTATATACGATTCAATCCAGCTGTCAAGGCGCTTCGCAGGATTTCCGCACGATCAGCTGCGGCTGCAGCATCACCTGCCGGGGACGCTCCGGCTGACCGCTCAGCAACCGCAGCAGCAGCTCCGCCGCCGTCTTCCCGACCCGGTGGATCGGCTGGTGTATCGTGGTCAGCCGGGGATTTACGAAAGAAGCGAGCCGAATATCATCGTAGCCGACAATCGAAACGGCTTCCGGAATCCCCACGCCCATGTCCGCCGCCGCCCGCATTGCGCCGATGGCCATCAGATCGTTGGAGCAGAAGATCGCCGAGGGGGGGTCTTTGAGATTCACGAGATGGGAAAATCCGGTATAGCCGCTGTCCTCGGACCAGTTGCCGTGGAAGATCCATTGCTCGACCTCGGGAAAATCCTTCTCGGAAAGGAAATCGAGATACCCCTGGAGACGGTGCCGGGCGTTCACGACCAGCAGGTTGCCGGTGATAATTCCGATCCGCCGATGCCCCAGGTCGTACAGATACTGCACCGCCTGGAACGCTCCGGCCACATTGTCCACATCGACGAAACTGATCTCCAGGTCATCCACCTGCCCGTTGACCAGAACAAAAGGGATCGACTCCTCATGAAGCTTGACGATGGTACGATCGTTGCTTGCCGGGGCCACGATCACCAGCCCGTCTACTTTGCGCTGTTTGTACAGTGCGGCGTACTCCGCTCCCTGCCCGGGGTCGTAGGTGTTGAAGATCAGATTGTAGTCGCTGTCATGAACCACCTTTTCGATCCCGAAGATCAACTCGCTGAAATACTCCGAGGAGAAGAAGTAATCCTCGTGGGGAATGAGAACTTCCAGCACATAGGACCGATTCCTGGTCAATGCCCGAGCCGCGGCGTTCGGGTAGTAGGAGAGCTCTCCGATCGCCCGCAACACCTTTTCCCGGGTTTCCGGGCGCACATTCTCGGCCCCGTTGATAACCCGGGAGACCGTCATGATCGAGACACCGGCTCTTCGCGCCACATCCGCTTGAGACAACATCAACGGCTATTGTACTCCCGATCTGTCACAGATTCCAAGATCGCTTTCCCATCGAAAACGAAAGAGTGACAGGAAAACACGGATTTTTATAATATCTGAAAGCATATTGACTTTCATTTGAAACTTTTATACCCTGTGATAGAAGATGATTTTCGATATTCAACGCTTCTCGACCCATGACGGCTCCGGTATCCGCACCATCGTTTTTTTCAAAGGCTGCCCTCTGCACTGTCCCTGGTGCGAGAATCCCGAAAGCCAGTCTTTCGGCAGCGAGCTGCTCTACGATCCCGGCAAGTGCATCGGCTGTCTGGACTGTACCCGGGTGGGGGAAAAAGGCGAGATCAGCGCCCGGGACGGGAGAATCCACATTAACAGGCAGCGGATCAAGAATCCCGAGATGTATCGGCACGTGTGCCCGGCCAATGCCCTGCAGGTGGTGGGGGAGGAGAAAAGCGTGGCCGATATCATCGGAGAGATCGAGAAGGATCTGCCCTTCTACAGGAACAGCGGCGGGGGAGTAACGATCTCAGGGGGAGAGCCCTTCGGGCAACCGAAACTGCTGATCCGGCTGCTCCAGGCCCTCGATCGGCGGGGAATCGATGCGAACGTGGAAACCTCACTTCAGGCACGCTGGCGGGACATCGAGGCCAGCCTTCCCTACGTGGACACCTTTCTGGCCGATCTCAAGCATACGGATGCGGAAACACTCCGGGAGTACACGGGGGGCGATCTGGACCTGATCCTGGAAAATTTTCGATCCCTGGATCGGAACGGCGCCAGGGTCGTCGTGCGCGTTCCGGTCATCCCCGGTTTCAACGACAGCGACGAGGCCATCGGCGAAATGATCACCTTCGCCGCCTCTCTTGCCAACGTACGGGAAATCAACTTCCTCCCTTATCATACTCTGGGCATGAACAAGGCCGTACAGATAGGCCGTGAATACCAATACCTCACCCGTCTGCCTGACTGGAACGGGAGACTCGATCACTACACGAGAATGGCCGAGCAGAACGGACTCGCGACAAACATTGGAGGATAGAATGGCAACTTCGGCACTTCAAGGCGTCAGCGGGCGGGTAACCCGATTGAAGGACAGGTACCTGCACACCAAACCGACGGTCTGTACCGAACGGGCCCAGCTGTACACGGAGGTCTACAGAGAACACGAAGCCAAGCCCCTCATCATTCGCCGTGCCCTGGCCCTGGATCGGACCCTCAGGCAAATGACGATCGCCATCGACCCGGGCGAGCTCATCGTCGGCAACCACGCCTCCAGGCTTCGCGCCGCTCCGATCTTCCCCGAGTATGCGGTGGGTTGGATCCTCGACGAATTGGACGATCTGGACAAGCGGCCGGGAGACGCCTTTTATGTCCAGGCGGAGCAGAAAGACGAGATTCGAGAGATCTGCTCGTACTGGAAGGGGAAAACCCTGCTGGAAAGAGGCATGGAAATCATGCCCGAACAGATGCGGGAAATCCACGAGGCGGGAATCATCCGTGCAGAGGGCAATCTGACTTCCGGAGACGCCCACTTGGCGGTCAATTTCGAGAAGATCCTCCAAAAAGGAATCGGCAGGATCCTCGAGGAGGTGGAGGAAAAAAGAGGCGATCTCGACCTGACACTGCAGGAGGACCTGAAAAAGGATCACTTCTATCAGTCCGTGACCATCGTCTTGAAGGCAACCCAGGCATTTATCGAACGGTTCCGCAACTTGGCTTTGGGGTTGAGCCAGGCTGAGGAGAAGAGCTCCAGAAGAACCGAGTTGGAGGCGATCAGCGCGAACTGCGAGGCCATTCAATACGGTCCCCCGAAAACCTTCTATCAGGCTCTGCAGCTGGTCTATTTCGTGCAGCTGATCCTGCAGATCGAAAGCAACGGACACTCGGTATCCCTGGGCCGCCTGGATCAGTACCTCTACCCCTTCTATCTGCGGGACATCGAAGCGGGACGGCTCGATGAGGCCCGGGTCATCGAGCTTCTCGAATGTACCTGGCTGAAACTGCTGGCCATCACCAAGATTCGCTCCTGGTCCCACACCCGCTACTCAGCCGGGGGTCCCCTGTACCAGAACGTGACAATCGGGGGACAGACGAAAGAGGGTGAAGATGCGGTCAACCCTCTCAGCAGCCTGATCCTGGAATCCGTCGGAAACATGGGACTGACCCAGCCGAACCTCTCGGTGCGCTATCACAGGGAGATGAGCGATGAGTTCATGATGCAGTGCATCCGGGTCATCGAAAAGGGTTTCGGAATGCCGGCATTCAACAATGACGAGATCGTGATTCCCGAGCTGATCCGCCTCGGGGTGGAGAAGGCTGACGCCTACGACTATTCGGCGATCGGCTGTATCGAGATCGCCGTACCGGGAAAATGGGGCTACCGCTGCACCGGGATGAGCTTCCTGAACTTCATGCGGGTATTCATGGCGGCGCTGCGAAACGGAGCCGACAACCGCTCGGGAAAGACATTCTTTCCCGGAATCGGAACCTTGAACGATTTCAGCGATTTCGGCCAGGTCATGGAGGCCTGGAAGCAGCAGGTCCGGGCCTATGCCCGCGCCACCGTTGCCGTCGACACCGCAGTGGATACGGCCCTGGAGGAGCTGGTGCCCGATGTGCTGTGTTCGGCTTTGGTGGACAACTGCATCGAGCGGGGCAAGACCCTCAAAGAGGGAGGAGCCAAGTACGACTTCATCTCCGGCCTGCAGGTGGGAATCGCCAACCTGGGCAACTCCCTGGCCGCCCTTAAGAGGCTCGTTTTCGAAACCGGGAAAATCTCCGCCGACAGGCTGACCCAGGCACTGGACAGCGACTTCGACGGAGCAGAGGGGGAAAAGATCCGCCAGCTCCTGCTGAACCATGCACCCAAGTACGGCAACGACGACGACGACGTGGATCAACTGCTCAGAGAAGCCTACCTATACTTCATCGAGGAGCTGGAGAAGTATCACAACACCCGCTTCGGCCGGGGTCCCATCGGAGGCGGCTACTATGCCGGCACATCGAGCATCTCCGCCAATGTCCCCTCGGGGTCTACGGTCGGCGCGACCCCGGACGGCCGCAAGGCCTTCACGCCCCTGGCCGAAGGCTGCTCTCCCACCGCCGGAACGGACGTTCTGGGACCCACCGCGGTGTTCAAATCCGTGGCCAAATTGCCGACGAACCGGATTCTGGGAGGCGTGCTCCTGAACCAGAAACTCTCCCCGGAGACGATCAAGGAGGACAGGGACAAGCGGAAGCTGCTGGCCGGACTGAGAACCTTCTTCGACGACCTCAAGGGATGGCACGTGCAGTACAACATCGTATCCCGCTCGACCCTGCTGGAAGCCAAAGCCGACCCGGAGCGCTTCAGGGATCTGGTGGTCCGGGTGGCCGGCTACTCCGCCTTCTTCACCTCCCTGTCACCGGACACCCAGGACGACATCATCGCTCGGACCGAACACAGTCTGTGAGGTCTCGGGGGTGGTGAGTTGGGAGTGCGGACAGTGAAGGAAAAGCTGCTCTGCGGGGTAGACCTGGGAGGCACGAAACTGTCGGTGGGCCTGGTTCGTCCCGACGGAGCCCTGGTGGACAAGGTTGTTGTCTACGACCACACGGAGAAAAACGAAGAGGGCATATGTCTGCAAATACGGGACATGGTTCACGATCTTTTCGAAAAGCAGCACATCGGTGAAGATCACATCCGGGGAGTGGGCATCGGCTTTGCCGGTCACCTGCGCTTCGCAGAAGGTGTAGTGATCACGACCTCGAATTTCCCCCGCTTCAAGATGAAAAACTTTCCCATCCGGCAGATGGTTCAGAGCCATTTCGGCGTACCGGTCGTCGTGGACAACGATGCCAACGCCCAAAGCTATGCGGAGTTTCTCTTCGGTGCGGGCTCTGCCTACGACACGATGATCTTTCTCACGGTAAGCACCGGCATCGGCGCCGGTCTGGTCCTGAACCGCAGGATCTTCCGGGGAATGACCGGCACCGCCGGAGAGTTCGGACACACGATCGTGAATCCCCACAGCGACATCCGCTGCGGCTGCGGCAACTACGGCTGCCTGATGTCCCACGCCAGCGGCCTGGCCCTGCCCCAAATTGTGCGAAAGCGGCTGAAACAGGGGGCGGAGACGACGCTTCCGATCACCGATTCGACGCCGATCAACGGGCAGTTCATCAAGCAGGGACTGGATGCGGGAGATCCTCTTTGCCGCAGCGTGGTTCTGGAGTACGCCGACTATATCGGGATCGGCCTCTACAACCTGTTCCAGATCTTCAATCCCCCGGTGATCGTTCTGGGAGGCGGCTTGATGAATTGGGGCAGTCTGTACTTCGAGCGGATCAAGAAAAAATTCTACACCCTGGCCGGGGACATGCTCTACGATCCGATCGAGATCGCATTGGCGCAAACCGGCGGCGATACCGGACTGATCGGCGCGGCCGCCCTGCTCCTGGAGGAGCCATGAACAAACGACAGCGAAAGATCATCGACACGCTCAGCAGCAACGAGAAAACGAACGTGAAGGATCTGGCCGACCGCTTCGCCGTTTCCGCCGTCACGATTCGCCAGGATCTGAATTATCTGGAAGAGGAGGGATTCCTCAAGCGGGTTCACGGAGGGGCGATCCTGCAGAACGCCGACGACATCTCCAAACGGCTGGTGATGAACTACGAAAAAAAGCTGGCAATCGCCAGAAAGGCCGCAACCCTGGTCAGGGAGGAAGAGACGATCCTCATCGAATCCGGATCGACGAACGCCATCCTGGTCAAGGAGCTGGAAACCCGGGCGAGAGTGAACATCGTCACCACCAATGTGTTCATCGCCCGGGAACTGAAGAAAAACGATCATGCCAACATCATTCTGCTGGGGGGCAGCTACCAGCATGAAAGCGAAAGCCTGGTCGGGCGGCTGACCAGGCTCTGCCTGGAGAACGTCAACTTCAGCAAGGCTTTCATCGGGGTAGACGGGTATACCAGCGACACGGGCTTCACCAGCACGGACATGATGCGCGCGGAGATCTCCTCTCTGATCGTGAAAAGGAGCCCCGAGGTGTTCGTCCTGACCGATTCCAGCAAGTTCGGCAGGGTGCAGCTGGCCCGGCTGTTCTACCCGGAGGAGATCACCTGCCTGATCACCGACAGCGGCATCCCCGATCGGGATAAAGCGGACCTGGAACAGCGGGGCGTGCATATCTATATCGTGTGAGGAAATCCATATGGAAAGAAAAAGAATCGGGGAAATCGAATCCCGAGTGAAAATCGCCGCCGGTCTGTTCTGGGCTGACTACGGCGAGCTGGGAGCCCAGGTGGAGGAACTGAGCGAGGCGGGGGTGGACTGGATTCACTTGGAGATGCGCGACGGCGTGTACATGGACTTCGCAGTACCCCGTGGGGGGATCGACATTCTTCAGGGGATCCGTCCCCACACCGATCTGGAAATCGAGGTGCAGATCCAGATGATGCGCCCCGGCCACGAGCTGTTCCGCCAGCTCAAGGATTCCGGAGCCGACCTGATCTCCCTTCCCATCGAGACCACCGGGGAAACCCTCATTCAGAGCATCACCTACATCAAGGAGACTCTGGAGCTGAAAGTCGGCGTGTGGGCCTGGCAGGGCTGCCCCCTGATTTTCTTCGAGCAGTACCTTCCCTTCCTCGACATCATCGAGTACGAGAGCCGGGCTCCCTTCTGGAAACCAGCCGCAGCGGGCAAAAGCCCCCACACCATCGATCCCATCGTGGTGGACTCCATTCAGCAGCTGCACAAAATGCTCGCCGAACGGAAACTTCAGGACCGGGTCGAGCTGATGGAAGACGGGGGTCTGAACGCGGGCAACGTCGAACAGTTCGTGAGAGCGGGAATGACGGTCGGAGAGTTTTCCTCGCCTCTGTTCAAGGGACCCGAGGGCCGCTACCGGGCCGGCAGCGGAGATATTACCCGGGCGGTGAAGCGTCTGCGGGAGGCCCTGGACCGGGCTTCGGGTCTGCAGGAATGACACAGGATACGGTGCCATGAGAATTGCCATTGTCGGCTCGGAGGGAATGCTGGGCCGGGATCTGTCCAGTTATCTCGGGGATCGCCACGAGGTGGTCGGCCTGGATATCGCTGACATAGATATACGCGAGCGGGAGCAGACGGCTGCCAAAATCGGTGAACTGCGACCGCAGTTGATCATCAACTGTGCGGCCTGTGTCGACGTGGAGTCCTGCGAGACCGAACCCGACAGGGCCTTCCAAGTAAACGCTCTGGGATCGCAGAACCTGGCAATCGCCGCGCAGCGCTGCGACGTGGATTACCTGTACTTCTCCTCGGATTATGTGTTCGACGGCACTAGCGGCTGTGACTACGACGAGCTCGCACCTCCCTGCCCTGTGAATCAGTACGGCCGCAGCAAACTGGCCGGTGAGGTCCTGGCCCGCCAGATCTGCCGGAGGTCGTATATCGTACGAACCGCCTGGCTGATCGGCCATCGCCGCGGCAACTACGTGGAGCGGGTGCTGGACCTGGCGGATCGGGACGGGATCGCCCGCATGGCCACGGATCAATTGGAATCTCCCACCTATACACTGCACCTGGCCGAGGCTGTAGAGCGGCTGCTGCAGACCGGCGCCTACGGTACCTATCACCTCACCAGCACGGGGGCCTGCACCCGCCTAGAGTTCGCCGCTTTCGTTCTGCAAATCGCCGGCCGCACAGAGGGGGTTGAGGAAGTGGAAAGCGCCCGGATCAACAGGCAGGCCGAGCGGCCCTGCCGTACCGTCCTGGACTGCCGTCTATTCGCAATGGTCACCGGTCATGCCATTCCCCACTGGCGGCAGGGCGTTCGGGATTATTTCAACAACCGGGATTCTACAAAATCCACGAGGAGAGGCTGATGGAGAGAATCGGAATCGGTCAACTGGGATACGGAGGTATCGGCAAGATCCACACCTACTGCTACCGGCAGCTGCCCCTGCTGTACCCGGGAAAACTCCCGGAGATCGTTCTGGAGGCCGTGTGTACGAGCAGCCCGGAAACGGCGGACCGGGCCGCAACAGCCGGGGGATTCCGGCGGGGATTCAGCGACCTGGAGGAGTTGCTGCGGCAGGAGGAGGTGGATGTGGTGGATTGCTGTCTGCCCAACTTTCTCCACAAGGAGGCTCTTATCCGGGCCTTCGAAGCGGGCAAACACGTGTACTGCGAAAAGCCCCTGGCTGTGAACAGCGAGGAAGCCAGGCAGATCACCGCAGCGGCCGCCGAACACGGCGTACAGGTGGGAATGACCTTCAACTACCGCTTCGTGCCGGCCCTGATGAGGGCCAAACAGCTGATCGACGAAGGCCGTCTGGGCGGGATCTATTCTTTCCGCGCCGAATACCTTCACACCGGCTATCAGGATCCGGATCGGCCTATGAGCTGGCGAATGCGAAAAAATCTGTCCGGGGGAGGAGCGTTGGTCGATCTCGGTTCACACGTCATCGATCTCATGCGCCACCTCCTGGGAGAGTTCGCCGCGGTTCGCGGAACCCTCCGGACCTTCATCGACCAGCGTCCTGCCGGCAAGAACTCCAAAGACAAAGAAACGGTCACTGTGGACGACGCGGCCTGGCTGGAGGTGCGCATGAGAGAGGGCGGAATCGGCACGATCGAGGTTTCCCGCTTCGCCACGGGAGCTCTGGACGACCTCAACATCGAGATCTACGGAGAGAAGGCCGCCATGATGTTCCGACTGATGGACGCCAACTGGCTGTACTGGTACGACGCCGCCCGCCCGGGTGGCTCGATGGGCGGCGAGCGGGGCTGGACCCGATTGGAGACGGTTCAGCACTACCCCGGAGCCACGCTTCCGCCGCCCCGCTCGATCGTCGGTTGGACCCGCACGCACGCGGAAAACCAGTATGCCTTTCTCGAGGCGTTCAGCCGGGGAGAAACAGCACATCCCGGCGCCGTGGACGGGCTGCGCTGCCAGCTGATCATGGATGCCGCCTACCGGTCCGCCGAGACGGGCGGCTGGGTTGAGGTGCCGTCGGGGTAAACGCCGGCCGGAGAGCTACGGGGCGCAGACGATCTCGTTCCTGAGATGCTCTGCTGCCCTCAGGACCTGGGCGACACCCGTCAGGGAGGGGCTCACCGCCCCTGAGGTGGGAAAGAAGCCGGCGGCCATCACGTAGAGGTTTTCCAGATCGAAGGCCCCGCACCAGGGATCCAATACCGCTATTTTCCGGAATCCCCAGATCTTCGGTCACCACCCATATATCAAGGCTTCGACTGGCGGGGTGCGCTACCCTATTCATCAGGGAGCTGCTATGATACAGCGGAAGTTCCGAATACCTCGAGACCAAAACGGCACTCGCCCGTTCTACATACCGCGGATCCGTAAGAAAAGCACGCAGCTTTCACAAAGGAACGGTTGGAAGGGCGCTGTTCGAAAGGAGCAAACCAGTGAGCATCCACATCGAAGCCAAAAAGGGTCAGATCGCCGAAGCGGTTCTGCTTCCCGGCGATCCCCTGCGCGCTCAATTCGTAGCCGAAACCTATCTGGACAGTCCGGAATGCTACAGCCGGGTACGGGGGATGCTCGGCTTCACCGGTACGTACAACGGAAAAAAGGTGTCGGTCCAGGGCACCGGCATGGGAATCCCCTCGATCTCGATCTACGCGCACGAGCTGATCGCCGAGTACGGTGCAAAACGCCTGATCCGTATCGGAACCTGCGGGGCCCTCCAGGAGAACATGATTCTGGGAGAGGTGATAATGGCTCAGGCGGCCTGCACGGACTCAGGGGTAAACCGCATGCGTTTCCGGGGCTGCGACTACGCCCCGGCAGCGAGTTTCGAGTTACTGCTGAAGGCTCACCAGGTGGCCGGGGAGCGGGGCGTATCCGTGCGAGTCGGCACCGTGCTGACCTGCGACATCTTCTACTCCGACGATCCGGAGTTCTGGAAGATCTGGGCCCGTTACGGAGTGCTGGCTGCGGAAATGGAGACCGCGGCCCTGTATACCCTGGCCGCGGGCCACGCCGTTCAGGGTCTTTCGATCCTCACGGTCAGCGACAGTTTGGTCACCGGGGAAACCGCCAGCAGCGAACAGCGCCAGCACGGCTACACCGACATGATGGAGATCGCCCTGCAGGTCGCCACAGCCTGAAGCGATTCGAACTGCGTCTGAACCGATCATGAAGGAATTAACCCTAGGGAGGTGTTCGCGTTGAGCCACGGCAAAGGAGCGCAGAGAAAGATCGTCTGGCTGATTCTCGATGCTGCCGGTTATGAGATCACCAGACGCTGCATCGAGGCCGGTGTCTGTCCGGCCCTGTCGGCGATCCAAAAACAGGGTTTTCTCGGTGCCAGCCGCCCGCCGGAGCCGAACTGCGAGACTCCTCCGGCCCTGCGGGCCCTGTTCTCCGGCTCCCCTCCGGCCGAGAGCGGCATCTGGGGATATCAGATGCCCGACTACGCAGGCAGGCTCGAAAGGGCGGTGAGTGGTTTCGGGGTGCCGATCACCGGGGCAGCGCCGATCTGGGAAGAACTGGAACGCAGAGGTCGAAGCTACACCCTGTTCAACGCCGCTTTCAGGAAGGATCCGGTTTGGGGCAGGGGCTACGGCGGCTACGACCTGCTTCTGGACTCTTACCGCAACCACCGGCCGTATTCAAACTGGATCCGTCTGAACGCCGAGAAGGAGAGTTTCTCTCTGGGAGGAGCCAACCTCCGTATCGAATCCGGAGAGGACGGTGTGTGCCTGCGCCGGGGAAAACGTCCACTCGCCTCCCTGGCTCCGGGGGAAATTCAGCCGCTGAAGCTGTCGCGCACAACCTCGGCTGTCGGATATTCAAATGGATGGTGCCTGTTCCTCTCCTCCTCCTGCCGCCCGCACCTGCGCATCTCCAGGCAGCTGCAATCCGAAGCCGCTCAGCTGGTCCCTTCAGCGATCCACCACGGGAGCCTGTTTCGCTACTCCCGCAGGCACGGGGGTTTGTCGATCGACGAAGAGATGATGCTTTCCGAATATGTCACTACGCAGATGGGGGAGTTGGCTCTGGCCGCCATCCGGGATCTCCCCTCAGACCTGACGATCCTGTACTTCTCCCTGCTCGACGAGCTGGGTCACGTGTACCTGGATCAGATCGAAGCTCTCTGGCCGGAAGGCCGAGCCGCGCAGCTGCTGCGCCGCTGCTACGGGCTGCTGGACTCCTACATCGCTAAGATCATGGACAGCCTGGGGCGCACCAGCCTGGGGCGCACCAGCCTCGGGCAGACTAGCCGGGGAGAAAACACATTGCTCGTTCTTTCTGCGGATCACGGCCAGGCGCCCTACCGCCGGGTCCTGCACCTCAACGACCTGCTCGCGGAGGTCGGACTGGTGCGCACCTCGGGAGACGCAGGAAAACGGTGTTATGACCTGCGGCACTCGGTGGCCTACTACCACCCGGCCAACTGCGGCCAGGTGGTGGTAAACCAGCGACAGATGAAAAAGGCGGGATTGTCTCGGGAGCAGATCGGCGAGCGGGTGCTGAACTGCCTCCGGCAGGCCAATGAGGGCTTCGGCTGCCAGATCGGCCACCTGTGGGGCGGGGAAAACGACCCCTACCTGCTGTTCCTCTACCCGCGCTCAGATACTCATCTGAGCGGGAGGTACAATCCGGGGGTAAATGTCGTTAACGCGGATCTCAAGGGGGGACAGCATCTGTCCCCCCTCTGCCCCACCCCCTGGATGCAGGCCATGCTGGCCCTCTGGTCTCCCGCCGGTCTGCCTTTCGACAAAACGGCGGTCCCGGATCGAAACACCGGGGTCAAAGAGTTCCTGCTGCGCTATCTGCTCCCGCACTAAATGTTCGAATCTTAGGGCGCCGCCTCCTGGTGGATCTTGTTGGCCTCCTCGTCCAGCTCCCTGAGGGTCGCATCGATATCCGCGCCGTCCAGCATCTTGTTAAAGGCGGCGGCAACCGCATCCCGGACCTCGGAATAACCGGCAAAGGGCGGTTCCGACTTGACGTCGCTTCCCAGCAGCAGATCGTAGGCGATCTTGTAGTTGGGGTTTTTGCCCAGATAGGTTCCCAGCTGATCGGCCGTGGATTTACGCACCGGAAAGTAGTTGGTCGCTTCCACCCACTTGGCCTGGGGCCCCGGCTGGGTGAGATATTTTACCAAGAGCCAAGCCGCCAGCTGCTGCCGCGGAGTGCTCTTGGGAATGCTCACGCTGGCCCCGTAGATGTCCAGGGCAGGCTTGGCCGTTGTGTGGGGAACCGCAGCCACGCTCCACTCAAAAGGCCCCTGTTCCCCCTTGGCCACTGAGCCTGCGTAGTACGGAAGCCCGGCGGTGGAAGACATGGTGAACAGCACTTTCCAGTTGGCAAAGTCGTTCTGCTCACCGTAGCGCTCGGCGATCTTCCGGCTCAGGCCTTCATCGTAGAGCCGCTTCATGAAGACCATGGAGTCCTTCATCTGCCGGGTATTATAGGTGTAGCCGGAGCCGTCGGCTTTGGCCACCTCCCCGCCCCGGGAGATCACCTGGCCAAACACGTTCGAGGCTCCGGTGTTGATGGCGTAGCCGTACTGATTTTCCCCGGGATTTGTCGCCTTCTTGCACATCTGATAGAACTCATCCCAGCTGCTCGGCGGCCCGCCGAAGCCCATCTGCTCGAGCCAGCCGGCGTTGTAGTACAACAGCTCCAAGGATCGGTTGGGGGGGAATCCGAGCCTTTGCCCCCCGAACTGGGCGTTCACATCCTGCTGGAGAAAACCCTCGAAGTAATCCGAACGCTCATCCCCAAGACCCCACTCAGGATCGTCGATGTAGTCGTTGATGTCCACCAGCGCCCCGCTGGCCTGGTAAGCCGCGGCTTCATTCTGATAGGCAGCGACCAGATTCGGGACGCTTCCGGCGGCGATGGCTGTAACCATCTTGTTGTACAGGTCGTCGTAGCGCCCGCCGAACTCAGGCGTGACCTTGATGTTCCACTGGTTGGTGTTGTTGAACTCCTCCACCAGCGCCTCTAGGGTCTCCTGCTGGAATCGGGTGAACTGATGCCAGTAGGTGATCTCCACCCCGGTGGGATCCACCCCCGGCAGCACCAACTCCCCGCCCTGGGGGGATCCCCAGCACAGAGCCGCTGCCAACAGCGCTGCTGCGATGAGAACGAATGATCGTTTCATTTTCCTACCTCCTGTTAGGTTTTTATTCCTTTATCCCGCTTCGGGTAATGGCCTCAGTGAACTGTCTCTGGGCGACAAAATACAGGGCAATCACAGGCAACACGGCGATCACCGCCCCGGCCATGCGCAGATGGGTTTCCGGACCGGCCTCGGTGATAAAAACACTCAATCCCACGGTGATCGGTCTCCACCTGGGTGTCTGGGTAACCACCAGGGGCCACTGCAGCTGGTTCCAGGTGTGGATGAAGGAGAGAAACACCACCGTGAAGATCGGCGCTTTGGACAGGGGAACCACGATCGAGATCAGAGAGCGAAGATGGGTGGCACCGTCAATCTTGGCTACCTCGATCAGCTCATTGGGTATCTGGGAGAAAAACTGCCGCAGAAGGAAGATGTGGAAGGCACTGGCCAAAAAAGGGACGGTTAGGGCCGGAAGCCTGTCGATCCAGCCGAGTTTAGCTACGATGACGAAGTTGGGAATCAGTAAAACTGTCTGGGGAATCATCAGAGTAGAGAGAAGGATGGCGAAGATCAGATCCCGGCCGGCAAAGCGCAGCTTGGCAAAGGCGTAGGCGGAGAGGCAGGAGGTAACTACAATGCCTCCGACCGTGACGGCGGTGATGATCACGCTGTTTCGGAAGTACAGGCCAAAGCGGGCCTCCTGCCAGGCGACCCGATAGTTGCTCCACTGAGGAACCCGCGGCCAGAACTTCGGATCGAAGGGAATGGCGCTGGAGCGGGTGATGGTTTCGGCAATGGTCTTGAGAGAGTGGCTCACCATGTACAGAAAGGGAATGATCGAAACGAAGGCACCGACAATCAGCAGCAGGAGCACAATGGCTTTGAGCCAGGCAGAGCGCTCCTTAACCATAGTGTACCCTCGCCCTCATGATACGCCGCTGAACCAAAGTCAGTATCAGGACGATGGCGAACAGCAGCAGGGACATGGCCGCTGCGTAGCCGAATCGGGATTTCCGAAAAAAGGTGAAGAAGATCTGCACACTCATCGGATCCACCTCTCCCCGGGCGGCGGGGTGGCGCAGAACGTAGATGTGGGCGAAGGCCTTGAAGGTCCCGATGATGCCAATCAGGGTAAGGAAATAGGTGGTTGGAGTAAGCAACGGCAGGGTGATCCTGAAAAACACGGTAAGCTTTCCCGCCCCGTCGACCTGCGCGGCTTCGTACAACTGTCTGGGGATGTTCGACAGACCGTTGGTGTAGATCAGGGCGTAGTAACCGACAAAGACCCAACAGTTGAAAAATATGATGGACAGCAGAGCCAAACTCGGACCATGGGCCCACCCGAGCCAGTAGTTGCCGATCACGCTCTGCGAGGTAGCGGCCATACGCTGCCCCGAGAGCAGAAAGAAGATCCCCTTGGGCTCCAACAGCCACTGTGCAGGCGGCCGGCCGAACAGGGCGAGCACCTGGTTTGCGAAGGACTCCGGTTTCAGTGAAAACAACCGCTCGAAAACCGCCGCCGAGGCCACAGAGGGCACAATGTAGGGCAGCAGAAAGATTACCCGAAAGGCCTGCTTGGCCGGGATCTTCCGGTACAAAAAGGAGGCCAGCAGCAGGCCCAGTGCCAGCTGAACCGGAACGGTTCCCAGGGAATACCAGATGGTGACCCTCAGGGAGGCGAACATTCCCTCATCCCCCGCTTCGGCCAGGTATGGCAGGAAGAGCGCGACCGCCGCCGTACCGATCAGCAGGACAATCACCCCCGAGCCGGCCAAAAGCGGCACCTTTTTTACCCGTGCCTTTCCGATCAGGTAGATGGCAACGGCGATGCAGATCAGGGCGGCGAGGACCAGCAGAAGATAGAAGGGGCTGCCGAACATCTCCCGATAATTCGCCAGCCCGATGAACCTGCTCCGTTTGATGCGCCACTTGTGCAGGCTGACATAGATTGTGAAGAAAACGGGAAAGATGCCAAAAACCGTGATAAGAAGTACGGAGGGGAAGATAAACAGATACCCCGTAAGGTTCTCCGAGACGCTGTGCCTCCCCCCGCCGCGTTTTCGCGGCTGGAGAGAAACCCGATCTCTCAAGAAGGCTTCCTCCTTTTGCACAATACTGTAACTGTAAGCCGTGAAACCCTCTCCGTCAACAAAACGAGTTGACCTTCCAGCTAAGCCGGTTGTACTCTTCACGGGTGATCAAAGACAAGGATGACAAGATTCAACTTCTCGAAACAATCGGTGTGTTTAACACCCTTGAAACAGTAGAACTGGAGGCGATTGCAGCGAACGCCGCCTGGCGAACAATCGACAAGGGACAATTCGTCTACTCGAGCGAAGAGGGCGGGGCGTCGGGCAGCGGGAGAATCTACGCGGTTCGGCGGGGAGAGGTGCTTATCACCAAGAGGGGTGATGAGCAGCGTGACATCGCTCTGGCCACGTTCGTGAGTGGAGAGAGCTTCGGGGAGCTGTCCCTGTTCGAAGAGGACAGCGTAGAAACCTCGGCCCGCTGCGAGGAAGATACAACCCTGCTCTGCTTTCCCGGGGAAGGGAAAGCAGATCGAGCCGCCGACCAAAAGGAAAAACTGTTCGCTGTCCATCCCCAGATCAAGGCCAAGATCCTCCGGGCCCTGCTGGCGATTGTAGCCCGACGTATTCGCGGAACCAATCGTCTCATCGCAGAGAAGAGCCCCTGGGTTCAAGAGCTGCGCCGGCAGGTGATGATGGACAAGCTCACCGGTCTGTACAACGCCGGGTACCTGGAGGAGCAGTTCCCGCGGCTGCTGGAAGGCAAGCCCCGGGGTACCTGCTTCCTGATGATCAAACCGGATAACCTCAAGAATCTCAACGACAGCTACGGCCATCAGGCCGGAGACCGCACCCTGCAGCTGATGGCCGCCGAGCTCCGTGAGCGGCTGGGCAAGCGGGGCGTTGCGATACGCTACAAGGGGGACGTGTTTTCTGTGATCCTTCCGGAGGCAGGACTGGAAACAGCTCGAGAGCTTGCCGAACAGATACGCGGTGGCATGAGCAAGGTCGATGTGAGCGAGGTGAGCCTTGGTAGCACGGATCCAAGAACAGATTTGGGCATCACGGTGAGCATAGGCGTTGCGGGCTATCCCGATGGAGGCAGCTCCGCGGTCAAATTGATTGAGAGGGCTTACGAGAACCTGTTTACCGCCCGCAACCGCGGAGGGAACCGCATCTGCAGTCAACAGAGAAAATGAAGGAAAAAAACGAATTCTTAAAAAGCGTTCGCATATTCTGCGACCTCACCGGCAAAGAGATCCGGGATCTTCTCGAGTTGCTCCATCCCCGAGAGCTGAGCAAAGGGGAAACTCTCTTCCGGCAGGGCGATCCGGGCGGAGAGCTGTTCGTCGTGGAATCCGGTGCCATGGGCATAGCCGTCACCCTGGATGACGGCAAGAAACTGGAAATCGCGGAGTTCAAGAAAGGAGACTTCTTCGGCGAGATGTCCATCTTCGAGGAGGAACCCCGCTCGGCTACCTGCTATGCCAAGATCCGAAGCCGCCTGTTGGCTATGAACGGCGAAGAGTTCTTCCGGTTGGCTCAATCCAGCCCGCTCAGCGCCGGGAAGGTAATGACCCGCATGCTTGCGGTGACCCGGCGACGGCTGGAGGATACGGGAGGCTTCCTCTCCGATATGGTCCAATGGGGTGAGGATGCCCGCCGCCGGGCCGTCACCGATCCCCTGACGGGGTTGTACAACCGGCGTTACCTGGAAGAGGCTCTGGAAGAATACTTCATGAAAGCCCGGGCCGGCTCGAAGCCGCTGTCCCTGGTGATGCTGGACCTGGATCACTTCCGGAAGATCAACGAGAAGTACTCGGAGAAGATCGGAGACCGGGTGATCACGGCCGCCGCGGAGGTCTTCCTCCGCTTCCTCAGGTCGACGGACGTGGCGGCCCGCTACGGCGGGGACGAGTTCACCTTCATCCTTCCGGACACAGATGAAGCCACGGCCTGTTCGATCATGGAGAGCATTCGCCGGTCGGTCGAGGAATCGGATCTGCTCGCCAAGGTGATGGCGGACAGCAAGGGCAAATCGAAAAAATCGTCCCTGCCCAAAGTCACGACCAGCCAGGGGCTGGCCTGTTTCCCCGAACACGCCTCAGACCCAAAAGCCCTGAGGGAGGCCGCCGACGGCGCCCTGTACCGGGCCAAGGAATCCGGCCGCAATCGAGTGGTCACGGCGCAGTCCGACTAATCACCTGACAACGCTCAGACACTTGGGAGCGCAGGGCTACCCTTCTCTTCGGGCCAGTCCTTCGGCGCCGTCGAGCAACAGCCGGGAAGCTTCCGGGGCGAAGGCAGTCGACACCGTCTCATACAGCCGATCCGCCAACGGCTCGTCGCAGTCAGTCTTGTGAGGAAGGTATCCGAGCCAGCCGTTGAAAAGACCGGCAATCAGTGCAATACGATCGGGAAAACGGTTCTGCCAATCGAAGGCGACATTGAGCAGCACCTCCATCGGAGCTCCCAGAATCGTAACGGCTCCAAAATCCAGGATCTTTATCGGACAGCGCACCTCACCTTTCGGCGAGTCGATCGACTCCCCGCCGTCCTGGTAGGTGTTCAAAAAGGAACAGTAGGCAAACAGATCGGCAACCCTGGCTCGGATTTCCTCTTCTCCGAGGGCCTTCCTCTCAGCCTGCCGTTTGACCAGCGCGTTGATCGTCCAGTCTTCCGGTATATCCTTGGGCGGCACTCCCAGGAACAAGGCAAACTCTCTCTTCCATTCATCGATCCTCTTGCGTACCTGATCCGGGGACAGGCCACCGTAGCGCAGGGGCAGAGGCAAAACAAGTTCACGGCAGGAGATATCGGTGAGGATCGCTTCGATCTTGGAGTGCAGCCCGTCGCGGAGTATTCCAATCATCCCTTCGGACAGCTTGTCCATGATTTCAAATGAAGAACCGACGGCCTGATCGGGATCCGCCATATCCAACGCGCCTCGGCTCACCGGATCCACATCTCCCTCCGCGCCCTGGATAAACATCACCGGAACGCCTTGCTCGCTCTGCAGCCGGCTGCGTACCGGGCCGAGCCAATCGGCACTGATCAGGTAGTTGTCCACACCCAGAACGGTCAGATGGCAGGAGTAGTGAAACAGCAGGCCCCGTTCCCGGCCCGACTCATCGATCAGAGACAGGATCAGCACCCGCCGGTCGATAGGCCTGCGCACATCGCGCCGGTTCACCCCCAGATCACTCTCGGCGCTGCGCACCTCGATCCTCGAAGGGCGGGCCTGCTCACGGGCACCCTGCACGGCGTCGCTGCAGGCTTCGATGAGCAGGCTGCGGTATCTCTTGGCCCAGGGCTCGGAGCTTGCACTGATATGATGAACATCCGGTGCGGAATGGGTGTGGGTGGTCGATATGAATATGCGATCGGCGGGAATGCCGACACGGCTCGCCAGGGCCCGGGTGAGATCGCCGGCGGAAACGATACTCATCAGACACAGATCCAGGACGATCCAGATCCAGGGCTGCTGTCCGCTCGGTTCCATCCACCAGGCGTAGGCGTACAGCGGGTCGTGGACTCCTTCCGAGTCATGCGTGCGGTCGCCGTAACCCAACAACGGCACGCTCTCCCGCGGGGTGATCTCTTGGTAGAAGACTCCGGTGGTAATCATATTCTCCCCCGCGGTACAGATCCTGCTCCGTTAGACTCAACTCCTCCAGGATCCCGGCTTTGAGACAGTATACCTGCTTATTTCCGGCAGGTCGAACAGAGAGATTGGCGGCTGCGGCATTGCCATCCAGACCTGCTCTTGCCCGGATCGCGATCGCGTAGCCGGGTGAAAAACGTGGCGATCTATGATAGGAACTATGACGAAGGACATAAGGGATGTTGAAGTTGTACATCTTCGATATGGGCGGGGTCGTCAGTTTGAATACAGACGTGAGCGAGCAAATCTCCGCACGCCTCGGACTCGATACCGGGAACCTGTGGGAACTCATGCGGGAGGAGATCGTGAGCCTCATGGCCGGTTCGATCACGGCAGCGGAGTTCTGGCGGCAATTCTCCTCGAAGAGAGACCTCCAGGTTGATGAGGATCTCTGGGCGCTAACCTTTCAGCCGCGCCCCAACCGGGAGGTTATCGAGACGATCCGTGCACTCAAGGCAGAAACCCGGGTCGTGGTCGGGACCAACACGATAGAGCCTCACTACCAGGTTCACTCGAAGAACGGAGACTACGACATCTTCAACCGGGTGTACGCCTCCCATCAGATCGGTCTGGTCAAGCCCGATCCCGCTTTCTACACCTACATCCTCAACAGTGAGAACTGTTCGCCTGCAGAAACCGTTTTCGTCGACGATGCCGAGATAAATGTTGAGGCGGCTCGGAAGCTCGGGATTCACGGCCTGCGCTTCGAAGGAGCCGCAAAACTGCGTCGCGACCTGGCGGCTTTAAAGCGCGACGAACGAGACGGTCTTTTTTAAGCTCCCCGAGGACCCTTTTGCTCCGGCAATAGTTCCCTCGACTCCACCGCTGACTTTCTGAGGCAAGATCAGGAGAGAACGGAGTACTCCTCCATGGCCTGCATGACCGCTTCCACGTTTCCGATGGGGATGCCCGGGTACAGGTCGTAGACCAGGGACAAGCCTCCCCGGGGGCTTGCGAGCTTTGCTACCGCTTCCCGGATCAGCTGCTTCACATCCTGAGGGCTACCCCCCCGGGTCACCTCCTGCCTGTCGATGTCCAGATCCACGGCGATCCGTCCCCTGCAGCGCTTTCCGATCTCATCGATCCCATTCACCCGATCCTGAAGATTGATGACCGTCACGCCGCAGTCGATCAGATCATCCAGAAGCTCCATGACATGCCCGTCGCTGTGCATGTAGACGACTTTTGCTCGTTTGCGTAGCGGTTGCATCAACCTCCGGTAGGAAGGACTGATATACCTTCGAAACATCTCGGGAGAGAGCATCGGTCCATTTTGTGCGCCCAGGTCTTCGGGAAAACCGACCAGGGTAACATCCAGCTCGAGATAGCGACGGACGAAGTAGGCGTTGAACGCTTCGACCATGGCGATCAGGCGCTCCAGCTCCGCCCTCCGGTCGTGCATGTCATAGACCAGATTCTCATAGCCCCTGAGATATTCGAGGGTGAGGAAGAAGAATCCGTGCCGCAGCTCCCCGATGGAAAAACCGATCGTCTCCTGTTCTTTCTTCACACGCCGTTTGACCGCTTCCCAGTCGATTCGGGCCCAGCCGTCGTGCTCCTCCGGGTCGGGAGGACGAAAGTCCTTCAGATCCGTCCAGTCGGCCAGGGGAAATCGGATCACCGTGCCGGTGATGCCGTTGGTCGTGGTCTTCCAGGCTGCCCCCCAGGAATCCTCGTACTCGATCCCCTCGGTCTGCCAGGGCGCGGGCCGGCGCTGTCGGGGGTCAAGAAAACCCGGCTCATGATCTTTGAACAGCTGCGGGTGCCGTGACACGAGCCCGCGCAGCTCCTGCAGGTCGTACGCTTCCAGACAGGCGTAGTTGATTTCGAATCGGGCCGGTATGCGTGCAGGTCCCGAGAAGGTGTATGCTTTGAGGAAATCCGGATCCCGCATGTGCGCCAGAAGCCGCAACACCGTCTTTACCTCCGCCGATTTCTTGAAACCTTTCGGAGAAAACTATACAGTCTCGATACCGTGAGCTGTCAAGCGAGCCGGCGGGAGGATTTCTTTCGATCCGTGCGCCTGGAACCGCCGACCAAAACGCCCTTCTACTTCACTCTCTGCGATTCCCTGGTCCAAGAGTTCGAGAAACGCACCGGGAAGCGGGACTACTTCGACCACTTCGATATGCCCTTTCGTGACGTTTCCCCGGAACCGACCCGGAATCCTCCGGACTACTCACGGTACTTCGAAGATCTGCAGCCGGTGGATGAGATCAGCGAGTGGGGCGTGGGCTACATCCGGGGAAGCCAGTATCATTTCCGCCGCATGGTTCACCCGATGAACGGGTTCGAGGACCCGGACCAGGTACGAAGCTTTCCCCTTCCCGATGTTCTGGAAGATTACAGGTGGCAGGATTTCGCCTGGCGGATCGGGGAGATCAAGGAACGGGACTACGTGGTAATGAACGCCTCGCCGTACATCGATATCTTCGAACCCGCCTGGTACCTCAGAGGTTTCGAGCAGCTGCTGATGGATTTTCACCTCAACCCGCCCATGGCCGAGGCCTGTCTGGAGCGCATGACGGAAATCAAATGCGCTCTGGCCCGCCGCTACGCCGAAGCCGGAGTCGATATCCTGATCTTCGGAGATGACATTGGTGAGGAACGCAACATGATCCTCAGCCCGGAGACCTGGCGCAAATGGTTGAAACCCCGTCTCAGGCGAGCAATCCAGGCGGCCAAGCAGGTCAATCCCGATGTAATCTGCTACTATCACTCGGACGGAAATATCGACCCGGTGATCCCCGATCTGATCGAAGCGGGGGTGGAAATCCTCAATCCCATTCAACCGGAATGCATGGATCCCCTCGGGATCAAGCAGCACTACGGCAAGGAACTCACGCTTTGGGGCACTATCGGGACACAGAGGCTCATGCCCTTCGGCACAGCGGAGGAAGTGAAAAATACCGTTAAAAGAACGATCCGGGAGCTCGGATACAACGGTGGGTTGGTGATCGCCCCCACACATGTGCTGGAGCCGGAGGTTCCCTGGGATAATATCCTGGCCCTTGTCGAGGCGATCGAGGAGGAAATCCTCTAACGCCGCGAGATAGCCCTCCGCCGCTGCGGTGGATCGGGGGAGCAGAATCGAACACGGAGGTATGATAATGGCAAAGTACAGAGCAGGAGTAATCGGTCTGGGCAATGTGGCCGGCGAATACGTTCGGGCTGTCAACAACAATCCCCTGGCGGAGGTGGCGGCCGTGGTGGGCCGAGACAAAGCCAAGACCGAGGCCCGGGTACGATCTCTGGGACTGTCCTGTGAGGTGATGGATGAGTACTCGCAGATGCTCGCCCGAGAGGATATCCACTTCGTGGTGATTACCACACCCCACGCTCTGCACTTCCAACCGATAATCGAAGCAGCCGAAGCGGGAAAGCACGTGGTCGTGGAAAAGCCGATCGGGATGAACTGGCAGGAGATCACCAGGGTCCGGCAGGTGATCGGAAAAACCGGGGTGAAGTTCCAGTGCGGGCTGGTCCTTCGCTTCAATCCCTTCGTTGAAAACCTCCGCCGCCTGATCGAAACAGGCGCGTTGGGGGAGATCTTCCACCTGGAGGTGGATTATTTCCATTCCCTACGCGATGCCTGGGGCGGCTTCCAATGGGGGGTGCACAAGCGAAGCGGCGGACCTTCGGCCTCCCTGGTGGCTGGGATCCACGCCGTGGATCTGCTGCGCTACCTGTGCGGGGAGGCGAGCGAGGTTTTGGCCTATTCGACCACGGCACACCGAAAGGACTTCGAGTACCCTCCCAGCTACCTAGCCGCGCTGCGCTTCGAAAACGGCGCTATCGGCAAGAGCAGCTGCAGCTTCGAGACCCGCTGCCCTTACCTGCTGAACCTGCTGCTTCACGGCACCAAGGGCTCGGTGTTCAATGAGAAGTTCTTTCTCAAAGATTTGTTTCCCGGACAGACCGACTGGCAGCGTTTCGAAACCGTGATGCCCGACTCACCCGCGGTCTCCCACCATCCCTTCCAGCAGCTGATCGATGATTTCATCGAGGCCGTGGACACGCATCGGCAGACCCGAAACAATATCGAGGAGATGTTCCGAAGCCACGAACTGTGCGTGGCCATCGACCGCTCCATGGACAGCGGCGAGAAGGTGGAACTGCCCCTGAGCTGACGTACAACCGGCACACCCTTTGGGGGAGATTACAGAACCCCCCCGTCACCTGAAAATCAAGTTGGGCAGGAACATCGAAATCTGGGGGAAGAGCACCAGGATCACCAGCACCGAAACCGGCTGAGTCATTTTCGCCATAATCAAGGGGGTTGCCCGAGCGTTTTATCACTAAGCAGCCAATACGTGCATAAAGATCGCTATGGTTTCTAAACAGAGTTCTACGAAGAGAAATAGAGATGATTCAGGTGTAGCCGGGGCAGCGCAGCCGCGCAGCCTAGCCGGTCGGTGGATTGTCTCCCGGCGTCTGCGAGGCGGGCCGCGCCGCAGCGGCGGATGTGGCTTCTTCCCGGCCGGCCATTCTCTTTCTCTCCTCTTCCAGCGCAAACACGATAAGGGAGAGGATGAGCAGGATGCCCAGGGTGAAGTTGTAGATGTTGCCGCTGAAGTTCAGCAGGGTGAAGCCCTTCTTGAGCGTCCCGATGATCAGCACGCCGATGAAGGTGCCGCGCATGCTGCCGACTCCGCCCATGATGGAGGTGCCCCCCAACAGGACGGCCGTGATGACTTCGAAATTCATGTAGTCGCCCATGCTGGTCTTGGCGGCCGAGAGGCGGCCCAGATAGATCAGGGAGGCAAGCCCGCAGAGCAAGCCCATGAGAGAGTAGATGCCCAGTTTGATTCGGCGGGTATTCACTCCTGAGAAGACGATCGCCTTCTCATTGAAGCCCATGCCTTTCATATTCCTGCCAAGGGCTCCTCGCTCGTAGAAGTAGTTCATGATCAGGAAGATGACGATCAGGTAGATGGCCTGGATCGGGAGGAAGCCGAAGAGCTTTGTCGTGGAGAACGCCCGGAATCCGTCGGGGAAGCCGGTGAAGGTCTGGGTGCCGGCAAGGATCATGGAGATGCCTCGGTAGAGGTACATGGTAGCCAAGGTCGTGACGAGCGGCGGGATCCTGGTTCGGGAGATGATCAGGCCGTTGAAGATTCCCGCCAAGAGACCAGTCAGCAGTGCGGCCACGATGGAGAGGACGGGATTGCCGGTCGAGACCCAGACCATGCCGAAGACGATGCCGCTCATCTGCAGGTTGTACCCCACCCCCAGGTCGACGCCTGCGGTGGATATGATATAGGTCATGGCCATGGCCATGATCCCGATCTCACCCACGATGGCCACGACGTCAAAGAGCACCCGCGGCTTGAAGAACACCGGTTCCATGATTCCAAAGACCGCCACCAGCCCAACGAGCACCAGCACGAGAATCGACTGATGGGTGAAGATGGCCGACAGTCGGCGTCGGCGTTTGAGTCGTGTGTCAGTCATTGATCGCCACCTTGAGTTTCCCGCGCTGCATGCGCTTGCGGATCTTGCCGAAGTCCGTGACGGTAATGAAGACCGCAACCAGAATGATGATGCCCTGGAGGGCGAACTGGTAGTAGTCCTGCAGCCCGTAGTAGATCATGGCAATACTTAGTAGGTACACCAGGGCGGCGCCCATGACCGCGCCAACGATCTTGCCGCTCCCGCCGAAGATGCTGATGCCGCCCACCAGGGCAGCGGAGATGAAGAACAGCTCCCGTCCCACGAATACCGACGGCATGACCTCATTGCGGGTCATGGCGCGCAGCAGGGCGGAGATGCCTATCAGGAATCCCTGCACCAGGAAGACCTTCATGACCGTGGTGTCCGGGTTGATGCCGCTGAAGATGGCCGACTGCCGGTTGCCGCCCACAGCGTAGAGCGCACGTCCGAAGCGCGTGTACTTCATCACGAACATGGCCACGATTGACACGATGAGCGCCACCACGAAGGTGTAGGGAATGACATCCAGTATTCGGCCGCGACCGAACCAGGTGAACCGCGGTCCCAGATTCTCAATCCATCCGGACTGCGGAAGGAAGGTAGCGTAGAAGCCGATGTGTACCATGTTCATGGCCAGGGTCACGACCAATGACGGCACCTTGAACTTGACGGTGATGAACCCGTTGATGCCGGAGAGCAGCGTCCCGATGGCGATGGCCGCCGGTACAAAGACGACCATCGGCGCGCCGGCCTTCACGAGAGCTCCGGCGGTGTAGGCCACGAAGCCGCTGATGGTTCCCACCGAGATGTCGATGTTCCCGGTGAATATGACCATCCCCACGGCGATCGCCGCAACGACGGTCGGACTGACGTCCAGCATGAAGCTGTACAATCCGCTCTTGGTGAAGAAGCTGGTCGTCAGCGACAGGAATACGATGATCGCGAGCAGGATGATGCCGAGCGTCGCCTCGCGGGTGATGGTCCTTCTCTTCTTCATCTTTATCGCTTTCTGGGCTACAGCTCCATGCTGAGGAGCCGCTCCTGCGAGAGTTCCTCGCGATTGAGTTCCCCGGCGATCCGGCCATTCTTCATGACCACCACACGGTCGCACATGCCGAGGATCTCCGGCAGATCGCTGGAGATTACGATGATCGATTTGCCTGCCTTGGCCAGGCTGCTGATGATCCGGTGGATCTCGCTCTTGGCGCCGACATCCACCCCGCGGGTGGGCTCGTCCAGGATGAGGATCTGTGGCTCGACGGCGAGGGACTTCGCCACGCAGACCTTCTGCTGATTTCCCCCGGAAAGGTTGTTCACGATGAACTCCGCGTGCGGCGCTCTGATCGCCAGCTGCTTCATGAAGGTAGCAGCCACCTTCCTCTCCTTGGTGGGATCGATGATACCAATGGTGTTGCTGATCTGTCTTTGCACCTTTTGCGTGATGTTCACTTTCAGGGTCATCGGGAGCACCAAACCGTACGCCTGCCGGTCCTCGGGCATGTAGGCGATGCCCCGCTCCAGGGTGCGACGATAGTCGGTTATGTTGAGCCTGTGGCCGTTCAGAATGAGCTCGCCCTTGTCCGGATGGGCCAGACCGCAGATCGCCTGCGCGAGCTCGGTCCGCCCCGCCCCAGCCAGTCCGGAGATGCCGAGGATCTCTCCTTTGCGCAGCTGGAAGCTGATGTCGTCGAGCACCCCCTCCTGGGACACGTGCCGCACTTCGAACACCACTTCGCCGATCTGCACCGTCTCCTTCGGGTAGAGATTGCCCAGAGTCCGTCCGACCATCCACGAGACCAGCTCGTCCTTGGTCACGTCCTTGACGTCGGCTGTATTGATGTACTGGCCGTCGCGATAGACGGTGACGCGGTCGGCGATTTGAAAGACCTCGTCGAGGCGGTGACTGATGTACAGCATCGAATTGCCTTCATCGCGAAGTCTGCGAATGGTGGCAAAGAGCGTATCCACTTCGTTGCTGGTCAGGGCCGCCGTCGGCTCGTCCAGGATGAGGATCTGCGACTCGAAGGTGAGGGCCTTGGCGATCTCCACCATCTGCTTGGTCGCGACCCCCAGCGTGGAGACCACGGCGTCCAGATCGATGCGGATGCCTAGACGGTCGAATACCGCCTCTGACTTCTGGCGCATCGCGGGGTAATCGATCACTTTGAACGGCAGGAAACGCAACGGTCGCTTCATGATCTCGTGGCCTGTAAAGATATTCTCCAGGACCGTCAGATCGGGAAAGAGGCTGCTTTCCTGGTAGATGATGGCGATTCCGCGGGAGTAGGCCTCGTTGGGATTGGATACCCGCAGCGGCTTCCCGTACAGCGTCATGGTTCCGCGGTCCGGCTGGTGGACCCCGCAGATGATCTTCATCAGGGTGGACTTCCCCGCACCGTTTTCGCCGACGACGGCGTGGACTTCCCCCTGCCTAAGATCGATGCTGACGTTCGACAGGGCCTGGACCCCGGGGAAATGTTTGTACACTCCCTCGATCAGTAGAATCTTCTTGTCTTCCATCGATGTCGGCTCAGTCCTTCCATGCTTACCGACGATTATAGGTGAGAAATGTCCGGCCGGCAAGGACCCGGCCGGACTCGCACATCAGAGCCGATGGCCCTACTTCAGGAAGTACTTCATCCCGTGGTCGTCCGTAGGATAACCGCGGAAGTACTCGATGTTGGAGAGGTTCCAGACGATGGGTGGTCCCAGGATGACCTCGTTGTTGGCGAGGATCTTGTGGGCACTTGGGTAGTCTATCTGGGAACCGTCCACGAAACTGACCGTCTGCAGCGTCCCGCTCAGCGGCGACACGTATCCGTCTCCGGTGGGCGCGTTGCCTTCCAGGACGGCTACCGTCAGGTGCAGGGTCAGATAGCCGAGGTCGAAGGGCTGCCAGAGCACGACAGCGGACATCTTGCCGGCTTCCATGTCACCCCGGGAGGACTCCGGAACGCTGATGCCGACGATCTTGATGTCCTTGGTGATCCCGAGCTGATCGCGGGCCGAGGACACCGCAGGAACGGTGTTCGAGGAGAGCGCCACGATGCCCTTGATGTCCGGGTTGGCGCTCAGCAGGGCCTTGATCTTTTCGTCCGCCGTTCCCTGGTCGTTGCCGGCGAAGACGATTTCTTTCTGGGAGCGCATCAGATCCAGGTGCGCATAGTCGCTGCTCATCTTGGATTCGTATTCGCGGATGATCGCTTCCAGCCAGGCATTCTGGTTGGGTGAGTCGGTGGTCGTGCTGACCAGCGCCACCTTGGCCTTGTTGCTGGCCGAGTAGTCCGCCTGCAGGTCTCCCGCGATGCCCTTAAGGGTGGCAATGCCGATCGCATCGAATTCGCCCTGGTTGACGAACCAGTCGCGCGCATCGGCCCGGACGTCCGCGTCCCAGGTGACGATTAGGATTCCCTTTTCCCGCGCCGCCTTCAGGGTATCGGCGTAGCTGTCGGGATCCAGGGCCGATACTAAAATGGCATCATACTCGCGGTCGATGAAGCTCTGGATGTAGTTCTGCTGGTTCGCGGCCGAGGTCTGAGCCATGGTGTCTCCGACCCAATCCACTTTCACATTGCCCAGTTCCGCCTCGGCAGTGCGGAATCCATTCTCACACGCGATGAAGTAATCCTCAGCGATGAACTTGGGAATCACTCCCACTCGATACACCTCGCCGTCCGCTTCCTTACCGCCGCCAGCGAACAGGGGCGTCACCGTGACGAGTAGAATTAGCGCGATCGCTCCTGAAAGTACCCTTCTCATTTCGTGACCTCCTTGTGATTGAGATTCAGATACCTTCATTTTTGCACTATTCTGGGTATTTGTCAAGCACAGTCGAACTCATTCGGTGAAAAAAGATCAAATATGATTGATTGTGACCGATATTGAGAAGCGGTAAGACTCTGGATACTGCGTCCGCGGGCTCAGCGGACCGTGTTCACGGATACGAAGTGCTCCCGAATGGCGCGGATGGATTCGCTGAGCTGCTCTCCCAGCAGCGGGTCGGAGTAGTCACGTCCCAGCTTCGGGCCGTTGATCTCCAGGTAGGCGACTGTGGCGGGCCGGGGGAAGCGGTTGAAGTTTCGCTGAATCACGGACCATACCTGGGCGAGATCGACGATCCCATTGTCGCCCGCTGCGCCGCCGAACCCGAAGGTCGACCCGAAGGAGGTGTCGGTGTTCTTCAGGTGAAACTCCCACATCCACGGAATGGCCATTTCGAAAAGTTCCAGGTTGCCGTGTACCACGCGGCCCTGCGCATTGGCCAGC
>Ga0272441_10001579_pt1 | contig 48374 bp, 37 predicted proteins | sample SSMProp6N_FD_193582 | JGI IMG/M metagenome (GOLD analysis project Ga0272441, IMG submission 193582) | Marine sediment archaeal communities from Little Sippewissett salt marsh, Falmouth, MA, United States - SSM-Prop-6N | ecosystem: Environmental > Aquatic > Marine > Wetlands > Sediment ... | reverse complement strand
CCGCCCGGACCGAACGCTGGGCGATCAGCTGGTCGCTGCAAACGGCGGGGTATCTTTCAATCCGAAGGAGGCGAATTCGTCCACCCAAAAGATGGAAGAATTGGTCACGAATTCCGTGAGGGGCACACCAATAAGAGGTTTCTCGACAAGATGATCGCCCGAGGAGACAAGGTTATTCTTGCCACGAAGGCAAGTACCGCCAGGCCGGGAAGTTTCTTCGATAGGGAACTAAAGTACCTAATTGGTAAAGGATTTCAAGTCGCCAAGGGCGGGTTGTACTTGATCGCTCCAAAGTGATTTGTGATGAAATCGAGATCGAGTCCTTTGTTGTCGCATTTGACAGCACAACTAAACGCCGCGGCAATCGAAATCGACTTTGTTTTGTCGGAGGACTACGACAAAGAGAATTTCGGCAATGGCCAGGTACTTGTCCGGGTCGGGAGTCTTACACTGCGATTCGTGCGAGATCGAGGCCAGGACTTTTTGGAACTCGTTTTGGGCGGGGATACTGGAGAGAGCGTTCGATTTGATGACATTTGTGTGGCGATGGGATGGCGCAGGGTCGAGGATGTTGTGTTACGAACTTCGCCTGCGCTAATTCGCGATGAGCTTGAAGAACTTTGCCGTCACAGAGAATCGCTGGAAAAAGCCGTTCGCCCAGAGAATTTGGCATCGACGCTCGTGATTGTCCGGCAGGCCATCAAGGCCAGGGAGACAGCCTATCTTCAAACGTTGGAGAACGTAGGGCTCGTGCAAGAATAACTCGATCGCCCAAAGCGCCGATGCATCCCTGTTCGCTTCGGGGGGCTTCCCCCCAAGAAGCAGGGGGGATGCTTGTAGTTGCAGGTTGCATCTGGGGGCGTGAATGCCCATAATACCGGTGTCTTTGCCAACCGACGGCCGAGTGAACCCAAAAACCTGTGAGGTCTTGCGATGAGCGAAAGCGATGGTAGCCGACGGCCCAGCCTGACCCGTTGGCTCACGAGCAAGGTGGAGGGCCTCGCGGGGGGCGGGCGCAGGGGTGCCGCGGCCGGGCGGCCCGGTGCCGCGGCCGGGCGACCCGGGGCCGCGGATGGGCGACCAGGGCCCGCGGCCGGGCGAGGCGCGCCCGATCCTGAGCTGGCGCGGCAGGCCGGTGAGATCGCACGGCTGAGACAGGAGGGTGAGCGTCTCACCAAGGAGCTGGACGACGCCCAGGTGATGCTCATTGGCAAGGAGGCCGAGTTCAGCAACGAGCTGCAGGACCTCCAGGAGCGAAACGCCGAGCTGCTCGACAAGATCGTCAAGCTCACCCAGCGGGACCGGGAGCTCCAGGCCAAGGTCCTCGACGCCAAGTTCGACGGCACCGGCGCCAAGGATCAGGCCAAGAAGCTGGACACGGACCTGCGGGACCTGCGCCGGAGCCACAAGGCCGCCGAGGAGCAGATCGCGAAGCTCGAGTCCCAGATCGCGCAGCTCGAATCCCAGATCCAGGTCATGGAGAAGGAGGCCGCCGGAAGGCCGGATCCCGAAAAGGCGGCGGCAGAGGCAGAGGTGGTGACCAAGCGGCTGCAGGAGGCCCTGGCCCGGAACCAGGCCCTCGCCGACGAGCGGGACGGGCTACGGTCCAAGCTGGCCAACGCCGCCGGTCCGGCGGGTGGTGAGACCGGCGAGGGAGACGACGGGGACGCCATCGGCTCCCTGGCCCAGGCCCGAGGCCACCTGGCCATGGGTCCGGCCTCGGATCCGCTCAAGGCCATGGCCGCGGGCAAGCGCCCCGCCGTCGCCAGACAGGTCTCTGAATTCCGACAACGGCAGGGCGACGCGGCGCAGCGGCTGCTCGAATCCGGGGACCGCGGCTTCGCCACCCTCCCCGAGGGGTTCATCGAGGCGCTGGTCGACAACAAGCGACGGCGAAGCGCCAAGGGCGAACAGAGCGCCGCCCGCCGCGGGGGCGCCAAGCGCAAGAGCCAAAGCCGCGGCCGCAGCCGCAAGGGAGCTCAGCCCCGCAGCCGCAAGGGCGCCGGTAACCGGTAACCGGTTCGCCACTCCCCGACCTCGGCCTCTCACACGCCGCGGTCCCGGTCAGGCCAGAGGATGCGGTGGAGCTGCAGCTGCAGCCGCACACTGCCGCCGCGTTCGAGGATCCACTCGGCCAGGGTGGCAGGCGCCAGCCGCTCCACCACCGGGGAGAGGAGCACCGCGCACCGCGCCTCGAGGTCGTGACGATTCACCACGTCCACGGCAAAGTCGAAGTCGGCGCGGTCGGTCAGGACGAGCTTGACCTCGTCGGTGGGCCGGAGCCGCTCCAGGTTGGCCCAGAGGTTCTTGTCGGACTCCCCGGACCCCGGGCACTTCACGTCCACCACCCGCACCACCTCGGGGGGCAGGCCACCGATGTCCAGCGAGCCGTTGGTCTCCACCATCACGGCATGACCGGCGCGCACCAGCCCTTCGAGCAGCACCCGGGTCCCGGGCTGGACCAGGGGCTCGCCCCCGGTGACCACCACCACCTCGCCAAACCGGTCCACTCCCTCGAGAAGGTCCCCCACCGTGCGCACCTCTCCGGCCGCCCTGGCGTAGTCGCTGTCGCAGTATCGGCAGCGCAGGTTGCAGCCAGCCAGCCGGATGAACGTGGCTGGACGGCCGCTCCAGGTCGTCTCCCCTTGCAGGGAGCGGAACACCTCGCACACCTCGACGGTGGTGTCTTCGGGCTTCGTCATGGTCACAGACCTCCCGCAGTACACCTGCGGAAATTCCCGCTGTACCCCCGCGGAAACCTCCGCGAAAATCTCCGCGGAATTGGCAGATCCAGTATAGTCGGAATCTCATCGGAATCTCAAAGGAGGGTGATCCATGGAAAACGAAAGACTGGTGGTGTTCGTCATGGTGCCTCCGGGCGACCTCCCGGTGCAGATCGCCCAGGCCCTGGTGGCCGAGGGACTGGCCGCCTGCGTGAACATCGTCGGGCCGATCCGATCGATCTACTTCTGGGACGGCGCGGTGCAGGACGAGGCGGAGCAGTGGCTGGTGATCAAGACCACCGGTGATCGCTACGCCGCCCTGGAAACCCGCGTACGGGAGTTGCACACCTACGAGGTGGCCGAGGTGCTCGCCCTGAAGATAGACCGCGGCGCCCCCGACTACCTGACCTGGGTGACCGACATGTGCCACCGGTCCTAGCCCGGGCCGGCTCGCCCTAGCCCGGGCCGGCCCGTATCAACCTGCCTACTTGTGCCGCACCAGGGGCAGCAGGGCCACGGCCCGCGCCACGGCGCCGCCCCCGGAGGCGTCCTGGAGCTGGATTCGCACGGGGCCGGCCCCCAGCCGCCCCGTGGCCAGGGAATAGCGCCAGGCCAGGCGGGAAAGCCGTCCCTGTCCGGCGCAGGGGTCGCGGAGATCCCCGGTACGACCCACCCGACCGATCTCACCCACCTGGATGGGCACCGCCTGTCCGGGGCGCAGGGGGACGCCGTCCACCTGCACCAATGGGGCCGCCCGGGTCTTGTCGTCCACCAACACCCACAGGGAGGCTGCCCGGCCGCGAAGGGTCGGGGCCGGTTGCACGACCAACGTCACCGGCGCCGCCTCCAACCGGCAGCCGCGTCCTGGCAAGCAAGCCCCGGCGGGCCCGCGGGTCAGGGGTCCCCCGACCGCCCAGATCAGGCCTGGGGCGTCACCGGCGCTTTCGGGCAGCCGGGCGAGGAGACCCAGTCCCACGGCGCGGACGGCGCGCTCGGGCTCGATGGGCAGCCACTCGGCCAAGAGGGTTCGGGATCGCCGCGTGGACAGACAGGCCAGGGTGGCCAAGATCTCCGACCGCTGCCCCATGTGCTCCGGGCGACGACCGAGGAGGCGGTACAGGGCCGGGACCGCCTCGGTGATCAGAGAGGCCGCTGCGGGGAACCGCGTCAGACGACGCAGGGCTCGCATGACCTCCACCGCGGACTCCGTATCCTCCAAGGCCCGGGTGAAGATGGAAACGCTTTCGGAAGAAGCGCCCCCGAGGCGCCCCATGGCCCGGATGACCTCCAGGCGCGTGTCGATGTCGGACAGGCGCGGCACCAGGCTCACCAGCGGAGCCAGGGCGGCGGGATCCCCGGAGGCGGCCAGAGCCAGCGCCGCGGTCAGCCGCATGTCGTCTGGCAGGTCCGGCCGGGACAGCACCCGCCGCAGGGCGACCACGTCGAGCTTCAGCCCCGAGCGACCGGCGTGGGCCGCCAGGGCGATCAGCGCCCGGTGGCGCACCTCGGGGTCCTTGTCCTTGCTGGCCCGCCGCAGGACCGTGACCTCGCTGACGTCCAGCCCCTTGCGGGCGGCCCGGCGCATGAGCCCCGCCGCGGCGCGCCGGCGTCCCTCCAGGTCGCCCGTCGCCAACCCATCGGCAAACCCACCCCGGCGGGTGAGCCGGTGATACCGCCGCACAGCAGCCTCCAGCCGGCTCAACCGCTGCTGAAGGTGACCGAGCAGCTCCCGGGCCCGCTTCTGGGCCGCGCCCGGCACATCGACGCCGATAGGTATCTTCTCACCGGGGTCTCCCTGCAGATCGTACAGGACCGAATACCGATGCCGTGTGGACTGCAGCAGCTTGTGATGCCCGCGGGTGTACATGCGCAGGTGGGTCACCTCGGACAGCGCCCCGGAGGCGTCCCCGGCGGCTTGTTCGGGGATCCCGACCATCAGCCCGGTCAGATCCGCCCGGGCGTCCATGGACACGGGCACGCGCTGGCCCAGCAGCCGCAGGATCGTCGCCGGTACCTGGGTGAGGGAGACCGGCAGGTCCACCTGGCGGTCCGGCAGGCCAGGTCCGGCCAGCAGCAGCGGCACTCGCACCTGCTCATCGAACACCGACGTGCCATGGTTGGCGCCGCCGTGCTCGCCGAACTCTTCGCCGTGATCGGCGGTCAGTAAGAAAAGAACCCGCTCGCGGCGCTGCCGAATGGCCTTGACCAGCCGGCCAATCTCGGCGTCCACGTAGGCGATCTCGGCGTCGTACCGGGCCGCGGCGGACCGCCCGAAGCCGCCGTATCCGGGCCGCACCCGGTAGGGCTCGTGGGGATCGAAGTAGTGCGCCCACGCAAACACCGACTCACTGCGCTTGGTGTGCCCGTGTTCGTCGAAAAAGGCGATGATCTGATCCGTGCGCCGCCGGGCTGACAGATCCTCGTCCTCGAACTTGAAGTACCCAAAGCCCAGGTGCTGGCTTCGGTACCGCTCGAACCGCGGACCGTCGATGGTAAATACGGACAACGGGTAGAAGCCGGCGGTGCGATACCGGAAGGACGCCCCGAGGACCTCGGCCAGGGTAGGCCACTGCCGGTGCTCCCCGAGCTTGGCGAGGGTGTACACGGGCTGCCCGGTGAGTAGCGACACCAGCGAGTAGGAGGTACGAGGCGTCGAGCAGTAGGCCCGGGAGAAGCGAACCCCCTTGCCGAAGATGCGATCGATGTTGGGGGTGATGCTTCGGTTCTTCCCCGCCACCCGCCGCCGGTAGCCGAAGAGCCCCAGGCGATCGGCGCGCATGGCATCCACCGACAAGAGCACCACGTCCGCCCCACGCAGGCGTGGGCGGGCCCGGCGCACCGTGGGGTCGGCGTCGGGGGGAGCGATGGGCCGCAGCTCCCGTGCCCTCGGCAGGATCCCGGCCCGGGACGACAGGACGAGGATTTTACCGCCGAGGCCGGCGCGCTGGAACACGATGGCCCGCCGCAGGTTGGAGCGGCCGATGGCGCGGTGCCCCACCATGGACACCATCACCACTGCCGAGGAGATCAAGACCACGGTGAGGGGCTTGGCGAGCCGGCCAGTGAACCGCCGACGGGAGCGATCGAGGGCTGAGTGCAGGGCGCCCACCCCGAGCCAGGCCATCAGCAGGGTGAGCCCGGCCAGGCCCCAGTGGAAGAAGAGATAGAGCCGGGGCAGCACGACCTGATCCGCCACATACAGCGTTATCGCCGCCCCAAGCAGGAGCGGCGCGGCCAGCCGCCTCATCCACGCCCCCGAGTGGCCCACGGCCAGTCGCTCACCGTGGCGAACGATCACCCGGCTGGCCACGTAGGTCGAAAGGAGCATCAGGCCACCGGTCGTCATGGCCAGGAGCCGCGACGCGGGCAGGTTGCTGGCCCAGGGGCCCTGGAAGGCCTTGACCGCCAGGTACGAGACCACGGGGATGGCGAGGATCGTGTGGAGGCGCGCCTTCCAGATGGGCTCCCGGCGTCGCTGCCCGGCCACCCGGGTGGCGATGAGGTGCACCGCCGACGCAGTGGCGCCGAAGAAGAGCCCAGCAAAGGGGCCCACCACCAGGATCACCAGCGCGTCGTACACCAGCACCGACCTTGGCGTGCCCGCGGTCCGCGCCCCGCCGTCCCATACCATCAGGAAGGACACCTCCACCAGCGCCAGGAAGACGGCGGCGAAGTTGCCCAGCAGGATCCCGCCGAACAGCAGCCGCTTGGCGTGATTGCGCCGATCGTACATCGAGAAATTTCTACCACGAATCGACGCAACCCAACCAGTCGTATGCCGATAACCCGGTCATGGACCACCGTCACGCTCTCTGGCTCATGGGCCCGATCCTCCTCGGTCTGGCCGGTCACCTCCTCACGCAGGCCGCAGACGACCGACCCGACCCGGGGTCACCTCCCACCCCCTGCGCGCGCTGGATCCAGGTCGGCGCCCCGGACGCGCCCCTGGTGTGCCTGGACCGTCGCCCCGCCACCCGCCTGCGCCGAGCAGGCGTGTCGGGCGCGTGCCTGCGCCGCCACCCGCCCCGCACCCTGCGCGGTGGAGATCGCCTGGAGGCACCGGCCACCCTTTCCTGCCGACGACGCCGCATGCCGGCCGCCCTCATCGCGACCCTCGAGCTCCGGGTGGACGTGAACCGCGCCGGCGCCCTGGAGCTGACCACCCTCCCGGGCATCGGACCCAGCCTCGCCCGCCGCATCCTCGCCCACCGCCGTCGCCAAGGCCCCTTCCACCGGCCGGAGGACCTCCTCGAGGTCCGCGGCATCGGCCCACGCCTCCTGGCGCGCCTACGGCCCAGAACGGAGATCGGCTTGAATCCGTAGCGAAATCGAACTGTTGCGAGCAGAATGCGAGCGCCCCCGCAGCGACCGAGGGGACGAGGAGGAAAGCCGCACCATGCCGCAACAGCGTGATTGCAGTCGGCTTTCAAACCGGTCGCCGTCTCCCCCGCCTGCGCTTGGGGCTGGTGAGACCTGCGGGCTACGGCGGAGCGGGTTTGGTGGTCGAGGCGATGTGGACCTCGGCGAGCTGGTCGGGGGCCACTGGGTCCGGGGCGCCGGTCATGAGATCGGCGCCGTTGATGGTCTTGGGGAAGGCGATGACCTCCCGGATGGACTCGGCCCCGGTGAGAACCATGACCAGGCGGTCCAGGCCAGCGGCGATCCCACCGTGGGGAGGCGGGCCGTACTTGAAGGCGTCCAGGAGAAAGCCGAACTTGGCGCGGGCCTCGGATTCCGACAGGCCGAGGGCCGAAAGGACGCGCGCCTGGATGGCCGCGTCGTGGATGCGGATGGACCCGCCGGCGATCTCGTTGCCGTTGAGCACCAGGTCGTAGGCCAAGGCGCGCACCTGCCCGGGGTCGCTCTCGAGGTGATCCAGATCCTCGGGCTTGGGCATGGTAAAGGGGTGGTGGCTGGAGGTGTATTGCCCCGCCTCCTCGCTCCACTCGAGGAGCGGGAAGTCGGTGATCCAGCAAAAGTGCCACAGTCCCTCGGGAACGAGACCCAGCTGGTCGGCCACCTCCCGCCGGAGGGCGTCCATGGACTTGTGGGTCACCGTGGGCTCATCGGCGATGGCGAGCAGGAGATCCCCGGGCTCGAGGCCCACCGCCTCGCTGACCTTCGTCTTGGTGTCGTCGGGCAGGGGCTTGGCCAGCGCGCCGGTCCAGGCGCCGTCTGCACCCACCTTGGCAAAGGCCACGCCCTTGGCGCCGCCGACCTCCTCGCGCTGCACGAGCTGGGTGAGCCCATCGAGCTTCTTGCGGGAAAATTGATCCGCCGCGCCTGGCACCCGCATGGCCTTGATGAGCCCACCACCTTCGGCCACCCGGTCGAAGATGCGGAAGCCGCAGCCGCGAACGGTCTCGGTGATGTCCACATGGTCCAGGCCGAAGCGCAGGTCCGGCTTGTCGGTGCCGTAGCGCTCCATGGCGCTGTGCCAGGCCAGGCGCCCGAAGGGTGTCTGGGGGCGCTCGCCCGTCACCGCCTCCCACACCGCGGCCACCATGGTCTCCACCTCCTGGTACACCTCCTCGGGGGTGACAAAGCTCATCTCCAGATCGATCTGAGTGAACTCCGCCTGGCGGTCCTGGCGCGGGTTTTCGTCCCGGAAGCACTTGACGATCTGGAAGTAGCGGTCGAACCCCGCCACCATGAGCAGCTGCTTGAAGATCTGCGGGGATTCGGCGAGGGCGTAGAAGCGGCCGTCGTGCAGGCGCGCCGGCACCAGGAAGTTGCGGGCGCCCCCGGGCGTGTACTTGATGAGCATGGGGGTCTCAATCTCCTGGAACCCCCGCGCCGTCAAGATCTGGCGCACGGCGGCCGCGATCTGCGCCCGCACCCGGAAGGTGCGCTGCATGGGCGCCCGCCGCAAATCCAGGTAGCGGTGCTTGAGCCGCAAAGGCTCACCCGCGCCGGGGTCGTCCCGCACGGGGAAGGGCGGCGTCTCACTCCGAGAGAGGACCTCCAGGTCGGCAACGTGCACCTCGATCTCCCCGGTGGCCATGTCGGGGTTTGCGTTGTCGCCCCGATCCACCACGCGACCCCGCACGGCCACGCAGTCCTCGGCGTGCAGACCGGCACCGATCTCGAAGACCGCGGCGGACACGTCCGGGCTCAAAAAGAGCTGCGTCTCGCCCGCGCGATCCCGAAGCACCACGAACTGCCCGGCCTTGCCCAGGTCCCGCCGCCGGGACACCCAGCCCATGAGGGTGACCTCACGGCCGACGTCCGCCGCCCGGAGCGCGCCGCAGTCACCGCTCCGGGCGTGGTTGCCAAATATCGTTCCCATGGCTCGTGTACCTCTACTCGCCGGTGTACTGGGGCGTGCGCTTCTCGAAGAAAGCCGAGATGGCCTCCTTGAGATCCTCGGACTGGACGAAGGCGGCGTTCCAGGTGGCCACATACTCCAGCCCCTGGTCGATGGTCCGGCCGTCCTGGGCGTTGAGCACGTGCTTGACCCCCTGGACGGCCACCGGCGACAGCCCGGCGATGAGCTGCGCCTCGGCCCTGGCCGCCTCGTAGAGGGCCTCGCGATCGTCGTGGACCCCGGACACCAACCCCAGCCGCAGGGCGCGGGTGGCGTCGATGTCCTTGGCCGTGAGGGCGAGCTCCCGGGTGGCCGCGTCGCCGATGATGCGTGGCAGCCGCTGGAGGCTCCCCAGGTCCGCCACCATGGCCACCCGCGCCTCCCGCAGGCTGAAGCGGGCGTCGGCGGTACACAGCCGGAGGTCGCAGGCGGAGATCAGGTCCAGGCCGCCGCCGATGCACCAGCCGTGCACCGCCGCCACCACGGGCTTACGAATGGCGGCAGGCTTGCCGGTTTGGCGCTGGAGGCGCCCGATGAGCCGTCGCAGCTCCAGCCGCACGCCGGCGAGCCCCTCGGCCAACACGGGGCCGAAGTCCACGGGCGCCGCCATGAGATCCAGTCCGTAGCTGAAGGCCTTGCCCTCGGCCCGCAGCACGATGACTCGACAAGCGTCGTCACCGTCGAGGAATTCGAAAGCGTCGTGGACGTCGGCGAAGAGCTGCAAGTTGAGGGAGTTACCTGCCTCGGCTCGGTCGAGCACCACCTCGGCCACGTGCCCGTCGCGCTCGATCTTCACCGTCTCGAAGGTCTGGTCGCTACTCATGGCTCATCTCCAAGCGAAAACCGGCGCGAGCATAGCCGAAAGACCCGGCCGCAGCAACGCCGCTCCCCCCGCACGCCGCTCCCCCACACGCACGGCGCAGACCGTTACTCAGCTGTGCTGCCAACAGCCGGGGCACTGATCGGCCACGGCCTCGTCGATACCCTTTTCGCCGTAGGCCTTGTCGAAGTGTGCAGAGAACTCTTCGGCCAGCTTGGCGGCTCGTTTGTCGTAGGCGTTCTTGTCCTGCCAGGTGTTCTTGGGCACCAGGATGGTGGGATCTGGCAGCCCCGGACAGGTGCGAGGCACCCGCACGAGAAACAGCGGATCCTGGTCGTACTCCGCGTCCGCCAGCGCGCCGGAGAGGGCGGCCTGGACGATCTCCCGGGTGACCTTGATGTCGATGCGTGCACCCACGCCGTAGGGACCACCGGTCCACCCCGTGTTCACGAGGTAGACCTCGGTGGCGTGCTGGCGCAGCTTCTCTCCGAGCATGCGCGCGTAGACGTCGGGATTTCGCGGCATGAAGGGCTCACCGAAAAACCGCGAGAAGGTGGTGCGCGGCTCGGTGACGCCGGTCTCGGTGCCGGCGAGCTTGCTGGTGTAGCCCATGAGGAACCAGAACATGGCCTGCTCGGCTGTGAGCCGGGCCACGGGAGGCAGCACGCCGTTGGCGTCAGCGGTCAGAAAAAGGATCGTCTTGGGGTGGCCCGAGACGGAGCTCTCCTTGATGTTGGACAGGTAGGTGAGCGGATAGGAGCCACGGGAGTTGGGGGTGAGACGCTCGTCGTCCGCGTCGAAGCGGCCGTCGGGGTACATCATGCAGTTTTCGATGATGGCCCCGTGATCGAGCCAATTCGCCTCGTGGAAGCAGGCGTGGAAGATTTCAGGCTCCTTGTCCGGGTCGAGGTTGATGAGCTTGGCGTAGCAGCCGTTTTCGAAGTTGGCCACGCCGTGGTCGCTCCAGCCATGCTCGTCATCGCCCAGCAGGGCGCGCCGGGGATCTGCCGAAAGGGTGGTCTTGCCCGTGCCCGACAAGCCGAGCAGCAGGGCGCAGTCCCCGTCGGGCCCCTCGTTCGAGGAGCAGTGCAGAGGCAGGATGGCCTCCCCCGGCAGGTAGTAGTTCATGGCCGTGAAGATCAGCTTCTTGACGCTACCGCCGTAGGCCGAGCCGAAGACCACGCCCAAGCGGCGATCGAAGTCCAGGGCGATGGCCATGTCCGAGGTGAGACCTGTGTCGGGGTTCAACCGAAGCCGACCCTCGTACCGCGCCGGATCCAGCTTGTCGTAAGGCACCACCACCAGGTCGAACGGCTTGTTCGCAAAGACGGACCCGAAAAGGTCCGTCGGCACCGGCCGGAACATGTTGTCGGCGAACAGCTGCGTCAGGGCTTGATCGCCCACCGTTCGCACGGGCAGGGCGTAGCGAACGTCGGCGCCCACCACGCGCTCCGTCACCAGAACCTGGCGCTGGGCCAACAGGGCCAGGGCGTCCTCGAAGATCATGTCAAAGGTGGACTCCTCGATGGACAGGTTGTTGGGGGAGTCCCAGTCAATGGTCTCCTCACTCACGGGACGTCGCACGAGCACCGTGTCCTTGGGAGATCGTCCCGTGGACTCCGGCGGCGTCCAGGTGGCCAGGGCCCCGTTGGCGGAAATCACCGCCTCTTTGTTGTCCACGACCAGGCGGATCATCTCCTGGCGGGAGGGATTGGTAAGCACATTGGGGTGCTTGTCCAACAAGGTGTCCAGTTGCTCAGAAAGTGAGATCATGGGGTGTCCTTTGAACTGCGTCGCGACTGTTTTTTCAACTGACTTTCCACGTACCGCCGAAGTCGTCCCCAGATCAAGCGAAAATCGCTCCGCCAGGTGACAAAGGCGCCGCTGGGTCGCGTACGCCAGGACTCACGGATGGCGTCGGGCAGCCTCACCGTGAGGTAGCGCAGCAGAACCGACGCCCGGCCGGCGGCCCAGGAGTGAGTCGACAGCGGGTCCACGGCCAGCACCTGCGCACGAACCCGGCCAGCGCGGGACACCAGTCGCTCGCGCTCGTGGGGCCAATGATCCTGGAACGCCGGCTCCCGCACACCACGCGCCTGAAGGGCCACGGTGTCGGTGTAGAGCCGGTCCAGGTCCCGGACGATCTTCTGCAATGTCGCCCGGTGCCGTCGATCGTAGACCCGCTGGGACGCCGAGACGGACACGGGCCGCGGCGCGGCCACGGGCGGACCTCGACGTGGGGGCGACGGGCGGGCGTCAGGGGACGCCTGGCGGGGCGAGGGGCGCCGTTGCTCGCGACAGCTCGGCAAGGCGAGGAGCGCCCCAACTAGCAGGATGTCGTAGGGCCGGGTCATCGAACGCCCTCGCGGGGCCCCAACGCCTTGACCAAGCGATCCACCAAGAGCAACGCGAAGTACAGGGCCGCACCCCCAGCCAGGATCGCCAGAATGGCCGGTCCCTGGCCCACGGCCGCAAGGACCACAAAGACGAGGGTGAGGCTGTCCCGGCGGGCCAGAAAGGACATGTACCCCAGCAGCGACCGCTTGCCCTCCTGGGCGAGCCCCTGCCCCCCCGAGAAGAACCAGGGGTACCTGGCGGTGTCGATGGGCCCGCCCCCCCGGGCCAACACGACGTAGATCACCGCCTGGCCCAGCACCACCAGCGCGGCGCCCCCGACCCCGGCCCACAGGTGGAGCGGCTGCCCGGACCCGCGCCACAGGCCGACGCCCATGCCCAGGGTCAGAAACACCACAGACAGATCGTCCGTCAGGGAGTCCAGCCACTGGCCTCGGCGCGAGGTCGCCAGCTTCACTCGGGCCAGGTCCCCGTCCACGCAGTCGAAGATCATGCCCAGATAAAACAGCAACGTGGCCGCCAGCACGGGGCCATGGCCCCCCAGCGCCGCCACCGCGCCGCAGGCGATCCCCACCACCAGGCCGACCAGGGTCACCGCGTTGGGCGAGACGCCCGTTGGCAAGAGTAGCCGGCTGATGCGATTCGACACCGGTCGCGCGAGGAAGTATGCCACCGGCCCATCATGGCTCATGGACTTGCGGACGGAGGCCCAGAGCCACGCCTCGGCCTCGGCCACCGACCGGCTGTCGGCGACACGAATCCGGGGCACCGGACCCGTCTCGTCACCGAGCACCGCGGCCTCCAGGGTCGGCGTGTCGTAAAGAGCCATCCCGTCCAGAATCAATGCGCCCTGGGGCACCTTCTCTGGCGCCACCGACTCCAACTCCACTTCCACGTGGTGATCCTCGAGCATCCGATGCCATGGACCAGTGTGGGTGGACGAGACCAGGTTGATATGCGTCACGCCCACCCGCGCCACCTGCCTCGCCAGACGAACGATCAGCGGCAGCCCGCCAACGATGGCGCCCGGCGACAGGTCGGTGTCGCGTCCATGGTCATCGCAATCCACTCCCGATACGTACACAGCGACGGATGGTGCCGGATGCTGGCGGTCGGTCGCCTCCATGGCGTGCCTCTGCGTCAGGCGCTGAAGAGCGCCTCCGCCTGGGCGAGGTCCTTCGCGTCGTCGATCTCGGACCAGGGGAGCCCAGTCACGTCTACGGGCCGAATGTCCGTCTGCCCCCGCCCGGCCAGGCGATGGTAGGCGTCCTCGTAGTAGGCGTCTGTGAAGCCCTCGGCGTCCATCTGCCGCAGCTCGTCGAAGAGGACGGGTGAAAAAGCGGCGCTGATGCGCTCCATGCCGATGGACTCGCCCACACAGGTGACGGGATCCAGCAGCTTGGACACCCCCGTGACCTTCCCTGCGTCGTCGAGCTGGATCTTCATCTCCTCGGCGCCGAGGTTCACTCCCTTGTCGGTGGCGATGCAGAGGTCGCCCTCAGCGGCGAGGATCCGGTCGAGCACCGGCGGCAAGAAGACCAGGTCCGAGTCCACCTTGATGAACGTCTCACCGCCCAGGGCTTCTTCGGCCACCAGCAGGGAGTAGTAGTTGTTGGCCGTGTCGTAGCGCGGGTTGTGCACCACCGTGCAGCGCACCGAGCTGGCGTCGCAGAAGGTCCGCACCTGGCCGGCCAGGTGGCCAGTGACCACGACCACCTCCGAAAAGCCAGCCGCCCCGAAAGCCTCGACGGCATACCCCATCATGGGCTTGCCCGCCACGGGCACCAGCCCCTTGGGCGTCGTGTCCGTGAGCGGCTGAAGCCGGCTGCCCACACCAGCCGCAAGAATAACTGCCCTCATGGCCCCGACACCTACACCATTTACCAACCCCTGGCAAATCCAAGAGAAGAGAGACAAGAGAGGTCGTAGTACGCCCCATTGCCGCCATTCCTGTTATTGTGTCCCCGGTTGGGATGAAGCTTTGGTTGGTGCTTCCCCTCGAAGCAGACAGCGGGTGACCGGAGAGACCATGACGGAGAGCCTCCCAGTTTTGGACCGTCTTGCTGCGATCGGATTGACTTGCGTGGTGGTGCTGGCCTTGGTGTGTTGCGCAGATGCGCCGCCCCGGGCCGACGCGCCGCAGCGAGCGGTGGCGGGTCCCGGGATGGACCGGGCCGCCGCACCGGGCGGGCCTGGGGCCGAGGCGACACGGCGGAATGTGGCGGCGATGTCTCGGGAGGTGGCGAATCGGGCTGCGACGCGGCCTGGTGCGCGGCGGGCGATGGCTCGGCCCATGGCTCGGCCGGCGCGGGCGCGGGCCTACGTTGGCGTTCCTACGGTGGCCGAGGCGCAGAAGCGATACCCGTGGTCCCGACGGCGGGCCGGGTACGAGTCCCTGGCGACACGGTTTCCGGCGCCGAGCGGCTTTACGCGGGTATCGGTGAAGGCGGGGTCCTACGCGGACTGGCTGCGTCACCTGCCCCTGCTGGCCAAAGGGACCGCCGTACGTGACTACGCCGGCAGGATCCTGGTGGGCGCCACAGCGGCGGCAAGGGCGGTGATAGACCTGGATGTGGGGAAACGGGACCTGCAGCAGTGCATGGACACGCTCATGCGCATCCGCGGGGAGTACCTGTGGTGGAAGAAAAGGGCGGCGCGGGCACGGTTTCGCTATGCTGGGGGCAAGTACTTCGGCTGGGCCCAGTACGCCCGGGGCATCCGCCCCAAACGCCAGGGCCGGCGCATCGTCTTCAAGGCCGGCCACCGTGCCGGCTATGGGCGAAGGCACTTCGAGCGCTACCTGACCTTCATGTTCATGATGACCGGCACCATGCACAACACCCGGGAGCCCCGCGTGAAATTCGCCGACCTCGCCGCCGGGACCTTCTTTGTGCAGCCGCCCCCGAGCCCCGGCAGCTTGGGCCATGCGGTGGTGATCCTGGAGGTGGCGAAGAGCCGGACAGGCCAGGTGCGCGCGCTGATCGGCGAAGGCTACACCCCGGCCCAGGACTTCCACGTGGTCAAGGCGCCGGGGAGCGGCGCCTGGTACAACCTCTCGGCATCGAATCCGGTGCAGACACCCCAGTGGTCCGTGCCCTTCAGGTGGACCCAGCTCCGGCGCTTCAAATATTGATCTCCTCCCCTACGACGAACGAAACACAGGAGAAGCACATGACCCCTCGCAAGATCGTGATCCTCGGCGCTGCCCTGACGCTGGGTTTCGGCGCAACCGAAGCCCGGGCCGGAGGCAAGGGCCGCCTGGTCGCCAAGGGCAGCAAGGGTACGGTGGTGGCCATCGTAACCAACCATGGCACCTTCCAGATCCAGCTCTTTCGCAGCAAGGCCCCCAAGACCACGGCGAACTTCCTCAAGTACGTCACCAGCGGGTTCTACAAGGGCACGACCTTCCACCGGGTGATCTCCAACTTCATGATCCAGGGGGGGGGTCTGACCAAGAACATGGTCCGCAAGGCGACCCGCGCCGCCATCCGGAACGAAGCGACCAACGGTCTGTCCAACAAGCGGTACACCGTGGCCATGGCGCGCACAGCGAGCCCGCACTCGGCCACGGCGCAGTTCTTCGTCAACGTCAAGGACAACACCTTCCTGGACCACAAGGCTCCCCGGGGCAAGCAGTGGGGCTACTGCGTCTTTGCCAAGGTGATCTCCGGCAAGAACGTCGTCGAGAAGATCCGCAACGTAGCGACCGGCCGGGTGGGCGGGCGGCCCAACGTGCCCCTGCGCCCCGTGGTGATCAAGCGCGTCTACGTGGTCAAGTAGCCCATTCGATCAGATAGCAGTGGTGAATACGCCGACTCCGACGAAAGTCCTCGTCGATGGTCTGCCCGGTCCGATCCTCCACCCGCAACCCAGCCAGCGCGGCCTCGTCCAATTTGAACTTCCGGTAGTTGTTGGAAAACACCAGCACCCCATCCGGGGAGAGGCGTTCGGCGGCGAGACGAATGAGCTCCACATGGTCCCGCTGCACGTCGAAGGTGCGGTCGAGCCCCTTGGAGTTGGAGAAGGTGGGCGGGTCCAAAAAGATCAGGTCCCAGCGCCGTCGCTGGTCGCCCAACCAGGCCATACAGTCCGCCCGGACGAGGTCGTGGTGACGTTCGTCGATCCCGTTCAGGGTCAGGTTCCGTCTCGCCCAACCCAGGTAGGTGTTGGAGAGATCCACCGTGGTGGTGGAAGCGGCGCCCCCCCTGGCTGCGTACACCGAGGCCGTGCCCGTGTAGCCGAAGAGGTTGAGCACCCGACGCCCATGCGCCAGGTCCCCCACGAGACGCCGCACGAGCCGGTGGTCGAGGAACAGCCCCGTGTCGAGGTAGTCGGTGAAGTTCACCCAAAAACGGTGACCCCCCTCCCGCACGGGGTGAAAGTCGCCGCCGTCGCCCAGCTTCACGTACTGGGCCCGACCCCGCTGGCGTTGCCGCACTTTGAGATACACCTGGTCGGCGGGGATCTCCAACACCTCGGGAGTGAGGGCCAGGATGTCGGCCAGCCGCTGGGCCGACCGGGCCGGGTCCACGGTCTTGGGCGGCGCGTACTCCTGCACGTGTACCCAGTCCTCGTAGCGGTCGATGGCCGCGGCGTAGTCCGGCAGGTCCGCGTCGTAAAGCCGGTAGCAGCTCACCTCGTTTTTCCGGGCCCACTTGCCCAGGTGCCTGGCCCGCTTTCTCAGCCGACCCGCAAAGCCCTCAGCGCCCGGACCCCGACTCGCGGACGCCGGGCCGGATGTCCCAGCGGACGCACCGCCGGTCTCTGGCGCGCCGGCGCCCGGCACCTCGACACGCAGCAGCTCGCACTCCAGGGCTCCATTGAACAGCGTGTAACGACCCTCCGGCTCCAGGCCGAGGCTGCCGGCGAGCTGCTCACTGCCCGTGAGCACCCCGACTCGCCACCCGGCAAACCGCTGGGACGCCACCGCGCCCAGGCTGCGGTACAGCAGCCGCAGCTCCGCCACCTCGCCGAGCCGTTCGCCGTACGGCGGGTTCACCGCCACCAGGCCCCTGTCCGTCTGCGCCGGCGGCTCGCACCCGGACAGGTCCCGCCGCTCCACGTGCACCCGACCGGACATGCCGGCCCGCTGCACGGCCTCCAAGGCGGCCTTCACCGCCGCGCGATCCGCGTCATAGCCCACAATGGTGGGCTTGCTCGCCAGCCCGGATTCGAATCGCCGCTCCGCTTCGACGCGCAGGCGGAGCCAGGTGGCGTTGTCGTGCCCACGCCAGCCATGGAAACCGAACCGCTCCCGCTCCAGCCCCGGCGCCCGGTCCGCCGCCATCCAGGCCGCCTCGATGGGCAGGGTGCCGCTGCCGCACATGGGATCGACGAAGCCGCCCCCTCCCGCAACCACAGCCGGCCAGTCCAGCAGCAGCAGCACCGCCGCGGCGAGGTTCTCCTTGAGGGGCGCAGCAACACCCCGCGCCCGATAGCCCCTCCGGTTGAGGGACGTGCCCGCCAGGTCCAGGCTCACCTCTGCCCAGGTCCCCTGGAGGTGCAGGTGGATTGCCAGATCCGGCGCCCGCAGGTCCACCGAGGGTCGGCGCCCGACCGCGTCCCGAAATTGATCCACGATGCCGTCCTTGACCCGACGCGCGGCGTAGCCCGTGTGACGCAACGCCGCGTTCCGACCGGTGGCGTGGACCGCCAGCGTGTCATCCGGGCCCAGGTGATCCTGCCAGGAGATCCCCCGCACCCCGGCGTAGAGCGCGTCGGCGTCCGGCGCCGGGAACCGCCCGACCTTCAGGAGCACCCGGCTGGCCAGCCGGGACCAAAGACAGATTCGATAGGCCAGGTCGAGTGACCCCCGGAACGACACACCGGCTCGGGCGGGTCGCAAGTCCTCTGCGCCGAGCTCCTCCAGCTCCGCCTGGACCAGGCCCGCCATCCCGAGGGGCACGGTGGCGAAGAGCTCGTGGACAGACATCGGCCCAGTCTACGCCCGCGGGCGGCCGGGCGCCACGTCAGAGCGCCCGCGAGATCAACTTCGGGTCCAGCGCCGCGAAGGCGCCCCGGCAGGCCGCGCGCACCGACCCCTTGTCCATCATGGCGAGGCACTGCTGGTACCAGTCCCGTCCGGGGGCGCTCACGAACCGCATCCCCCACAGCGCCATGTTTCGCGACCCCTGGCGTGTCTCGAAGAACGCGCGGCGCAGAGTGTCTGCCCGGCAGAGCACCCACTGGTGAGCGGCCCGGCCCACCCTGGGCTCGAGATTTCCCAGGTGCATTGCGCCCAGCCGCGGCGCCTGCCTGGCCACGGCATCGGCGGGCGGCAACGTGTTGGCGCGCAGCAACCGCAGGGTCTGCCGGGGATCGGCGAGGGCGCTTCGCCGGCCCACCGGGCGAGCCGAGCCGAAGAGGTGGTGCCGGACGATCTCGCGCAGCTCCAGGGCTGCCAGACGGTACCTGTCGGCATGGGCCAGATGCCGGATCACCAGCTCGTGGTGCTGCCAGCCCACCCGCCGCCTGAACAGCCTGTCTTCGCAAAGCTCGATGTACACCTCCCACAGGGGCGGCGGCGTCGCGCTGAGACTCCCACTGATTTCGGTCGGGTCTTTCATGGCTCGGTTCCTTTCGCGGTGGCTCTCGATGGAGTTATCGGCCGGAGGGACAAACGGTTGCGTGCCGCGGAGTTCTTTTTCCCGGAGGTCCGGCCCGAACCCAGCGACTCCGCTATTGCATCGGGACGGCGACGGGGTTACATAGCTCGGCTATAGCCAAGGGCCGTAGGCCCCGCGAACCCATAGACTTCGGATGACCGTGGACTGCTGGACATCGCCATGACCGACACGAACCTGACCGAGCGCCCCGCGCCCGCCGACACCAAGCAGTACGATCCCTCCCTGATCGAGGAGCCGTGGTACCGCTGGTGGGACGAAAACCGCTTCTTCCATCCCGAGCCATCGGACAAGAAGCCACACACGATCATGATCCCCCTGCCCAACGTCACGGGGCTTCTGCACCTGGGCCACGCGCTGAACAACTCCATCCAGGACGCCGTGACCCGCTGCCGCCGCATGCAGGGCTACGAGACCCTGTGGCTGCCCGGCTGCGACCACGCCGGCATCGCCACCCAGTCGGTGGTGGAGCGGCGCCTGTTCGAAGAGGAGGGCAAGACCCGTCACGACCTGGGCCGGGAGAAGCTCCTGGAGCGGATCTGGGCCTGGAAGGGCGAGTACATGGATCGCATCCTGGGGCAGCTGCGGCGCATGGGCGCCTCCTGCGACTGGGAGCGCACCAACTTCACCATGAGCCCCAAGCTGTCCAGGGCAGTGCGCGCGGTGTTCCTGGACTTCTTCAACGAGGGGCTCATCTACCGCGGCAAGCGCCTCATCAACTGGTCGGTGGGCGTGCAGACCGCCCTGTCCAACGACGAGCTGGAGCACCACGACGTGGACACCTTCTTTTGGGACCTGCACTACCCCGTGGTGGGCGATCCCGACCGGGTCATCACCGTGTCCACCACCCGGCCCGAGACCATGCTCGGCGATGCGGCCGTGGCGGTGCACCCGTCCGACGGCCGCTACGCGGACCTGGTGGGCAAGAGGGTCCTGCTCCCCCTCATGGACCGGGAGATCCCCATCATCGCCGACGAGATCCTGCCCGACCCCGAAAAGGGCACCGGCGCGGTGAAGGTCACCCCGGCCCACGACTTCAACGACTACGAGTGCGGCAAGCGCCACGACCTCGTCCAGATCAACATCCTCAACCCCGACGGCACCCTGAACGAAAACGCCGGCACCTACCAGGGCCTCCAGGCCACCACCGAGGGCCGGGACCGCGTGGTGGCGGACCTCAAGGCCCAGGGGCGCCTCGGCAAGATCGAGCCCCTCACCCACACCGTGGCCCACTGCTACCGATCCAACACCGTGGTGGAACCCTACCTGTCGGACCAGTGGTTCGTGAAGATGGACACCCTGGTGGACCTGGCCCGCAAGTGCTTCGTGGACGACGGCCAGGTGCGCTTCTTCCCCGAGCAGCGAGGGGACGACTACCTGCGCTGGCTCGACTCCACGCCGGACTGGTGCATCTCCCGGCAGATCTGGTGGGGTCACCGCATCCCCATCTGGTACTGCACCGAGTGCCACCCGGAGATCGAGGTTGGCCCGGCCGGAGAGCCGCTGCCCATCCCGTCGGCTGCCGAGCCCATCGTCCCGTCGACCTTCGAGCCCGCCGACAAGCCGGAAAAATGCCCGAGGTGCGGCTCCGCCAACCTCGTGCAGGACCCCGACGTGCTGGACACGTGGTTCTCCTCGCAGATCTGGCCCATCTCCACGCTGGGCTGGCCGGACAAGACCGAGGACCTCGAGTACTTCTATCCCACCAACGTGCTCATCACCGCCCGGGACATCCTGGCCCTGTGGGTGGCGCGGATGATCATGATGGGCATGAAGTTCATGGACGGCCAGACGCCCTTCCACCATGTGTACATCCACGGCACCATCCTGGACGAGACCGGCAACATCATGTCCAAGAGCCGGGGCAACGGCTTCGACCCGGTGAAGGTGATCGAGGGAGGCACAGACGAGATCCGGGGCAAGTTCGAACCGGCCAAGGGCATCCCCATGCACCGCATGGAGCACTACAAGGTCTACGGCGCCGACGCCCTGCGCTACGGCATCCTGTCACTGACCACCGGGTTGAACCAGTCGCTCAAGCTCAGCGTGAACCGGTCGCCCAGGGAGGACGAGAACGGCCTGAGGAGCTTCGACGTGGAGGTGCCCATCTTCGAGGAGGGGCGGCGGCTGGCCAACAAGCTGTGGCAGGCCTTCCGCGGGGTGGTCCTGCCCAACATGGAGGGGATCGGCCCGCGCCCGGGCACCGAATCCGACCACCCCGAGGACCGTTGGATCCTGAGCCGGCTCGGCGGCGCCGTGACCGACGTCACAGCCAACAACGAGGCCTACCTCCTCGGCGAGACCTGCGACCGGCTCTACCACCTGTTCTGGGACGACTACTGCTCGCGGTACCTGGAGGTGGTCAAGCCGCGGCTGTGGTCGGACGACGCCGAATCGAAGCGCCATGCCCAGCACACCATGCTGCGGGTCGCCGACGCCATCCTGCGCATGGTGCACCCGCTGATGCCCTTCGTGACCGAGGCCCTGTGGCAGGAGCTCCGCCCGGCCCTGAAGGCCGCCAGCGCCGAGGACGACCTGAGCGAGGCCCTCATCACCGCCGCCTGGCCCAACGCAGACGACTTCGTCGTCGACGCCGAGCTCGAAGCCACCACGCGCCTGGTCCAGGAAGTCACCACGGCCATCAACTCCATCCGCGCCGAGACCCCGGGAGTGGCCCCGGGCCAGCAGCTCCCGTCGGTGATCCTCTGTGCCGAGAATCCCGACGACCTCATTCCCCTCCGCCCGCTGTGGCCGGGCATCGCGCGCCTGGCCAAGGTCGCCAAAGTCGAAGAGGGCGACCTGGCCTACCCGCCCCCCAGAAGCGCCGCCGCCGTGGCTCCGCCCATTCGAATCTTCGTACCCCTCGAAGGCCTCATCGACTTCGACGCTGAGCGCATTCGCCTGGACAAGAAAATCCAAAAGCTCCAAAAGCAAGCCACCGGCCTGGAGCGCAAGCTCTCCAACGAAAAGTTCATCTCCAAGGCCCCTGCCGAGGTCGTCCAAAAGGACCGCACCTGGCTGGATGAGACCCACCAGTCCATCGCCCTGCTTCAAGCCCAGCTCGAGCGCCTCTCCGACTAGTGAGGCTCCGACTCAAGCGGTCCAGGGGTTCGATGGTCTCGGTGGCCGGAAACGGAGCTGAGAGCGTCCGAGGGCCTCACCAGCACTGACCGTAGAGGAAAACCCTGCGGTTTTCCTCCCCCGTGGAGCAAATCCACGGGGACCCCCTCCTTTCAGCTCGGCGACACTCGTCGCCGGCCGTCGTCGCGCGCCGGCTGGTCTGCGCCGGCCCGACGTCGAAGAAAACCTGCTTCTTTGTGAGGACGTTGATCGTGTAAGCACAGCTAGAACCCCGACCGAGGGATTCGAGCCATGGCCGGCTCGGCGACCTGGTGTGCCCTACCCTGGTGTGCCCTACCCTGGTTGACTTTGCCGCTCTTGAATCGAATACTCGTGAGAGGGGAACAGTCATCATGAAACCTCTCATCGGGTGCGTGGCCTGGATGATTCTCGCCGTAGCGAGCTGCAACCAGCCGCAGCGCCCCAAGCAGCGACCCATCGCACGCCGCAAGCCGCCCACCGCTCCTGAAGCGTGGCCCCTCCTCACGTGCAAAGGAGCCGCCTGCACCGACAAGAAGCTTCAGCGCCTGTTGAAGAGGCACCCCAGGCCCGAGATCATCGACGAAGTGAGCCTACGGGCGTCCAATGTCACCCACGTGGGGCTGGCTCGGCTCAAGAGCCTCCGGAACCTGAAACGCCTGGACCTGAGCTACAGCTATGTGGGCGACAGGTCGCTGGCGGAGGTGGCCCATCTGCCCCGGCTCGAGAAGCTAATGCTGAAAAACACCTTTGTGACCGACGCGGGCATGAAAAACCTGGCCAAGCTCACCCAGCTCACGGAGCTGAGCCTGGAGAGCACCAGCGTGGGCGTCGCCGGGGTGAGGCACCTGTCCCGGCTGAAGCAGCTCGCCAAGCTGAACCTGCGCAACACGACGGTAGACAACGCTGCCTTGCAGACACTGGGCCAGCTCAGCCAGCTGGTGGAGCTGAACCTGGAGCTGACCCCCGTGGGCAATGCTGGGCTGCGCCACCTCGCGCGTCTGTCCAAGCTCGATTTGCTGGTCCTGGGTGGCACCTGTGTGCGGGACGCCGGGCTGGCTCACCTGGCGCGCCTGCACCGGCTCCGAACGCTGGTGCTGACCAACACCCCGGTGAGCAAAGCCGGGCTGGCTCACCTGGCCCATCTACGTCAGCTGAAGATCCTGCGGTCCGATGACTCCTCAAGCGGCAGCGCGCCCATCCCGGCCGAGGCGATGCCTGGGGTGCTGGACTGCATGGACGAGTCCTGCACCGACGACAAGCTCCGACGCCTGGTGCAGAAGCTCCGCCATCCCCGGCGCATCCAGGAGGCCATGCTGGCGCAGAACAAGATCACCGACGCCGGGCTGGCTCTCCTGAAACGCCTCCCCCACCTGCGGCGACTCGTGCTGACCAACACCAAGGTGGGCGACGTCGGAATGAAGCACCTGGTGGGGCTGCGACACCTGCGGGTTCTGGACCTCCACAACACGCAGGTGTCCGACGCTGGCATGCGTCACGTGGGCCGCCTCCGCGACCTGCGCACCCTGAGCCTGGGACGCACGAAGGTCAGCCCAAAGGGGCTCGAGCAGGTCGCGCAGCTGCCCCATCTCCGAATGCTCTCTTTGGGCGGGATGGTGCTCACCCAGGCCCTGGCGAAGCCCCTCAAAAGGCTGCGTCAGCTCAGGGTGCTGTCGGCGAGATACTACTCGTTCGTCGAGGTGGGTGGAAATCCAGGGTGTTGCTTCCAAACGAGATTCGGTGCCCCCTGCATGGGACAGATCTGCCCCCTTCACTATCGACCCTACGAGTAGCAGAACACAGAGGTCGGAGGAGCGCGTTGGCTAGCCACGCCCTCGCCGATGGAGCTTGTTGCCGACGCGGGTGGCGAGGCTGGAGATCTCGGTGACGCGGAAGAGGTGGGCGAGGGCGACGGTGAGGGCCAGGAAGGCTGCGCCGAGGATGAGGCAGATGGCCAGGGCACCCCAGGGGCGGGAGTTGTCCACGGCGCGGAGCAGAAGCCAGCGGAGGCCCCAGAGGGCGGCGCCCAGGGGGATCGTCATGGCGAGGGCGCGCAGGAGGGCCAGGTAGGTAGGACCGCCGCGGTTGCCCATGCGGCGGTTCCAGACTCCATAGAGGAGCGCGGCCTGGAGGAACCCGCTGACGGTGACTCCGAGGGCGACGCCGAGGCCGCCGAGCCATCGGGTAAAGAGCCAGTAGAGGGGCACGGAAAATCCCACGGCGAGGGAGCCGAAGAGGGCCGGGAGCCAGGTGGAGCGGGTGGCGTAGAAGCCCCGGACCACGAGGTTCACCGCTGCCATGGCAAAGGCACCGGCGAGGAAGACCTGGAGCATGGCGGTGGTGGTGACCACGGCGTGGTGATCGAAGGCGCCGCGCTTGAACAGCACCACCACGGTCTCGTGGGCGGCGACGATCATCAGGGCCGAGGCCGGGATGGCCAGGCAGAGGTACCGGCGGATGGTCTGGTTCAGGGTCTCGAGCATCTGGGGCAGGTCGCCGCTTGCGTAGAGGCGAGCGAGGAAGGGAAAGGAGGCCACCCCCGCGGCCTGCCCAAAGAGCGCCACCAGCAGCAGGTTCACCCGCAGGGCGTAGTTCAGCGACGCCACCGTGCCCTTGCCCAACATGGAGCCGAAGAACTTGAAGAAGAACTCCATGGAGAAGGTCATGGAGAGCCCGAGCACCAACGGGAAGGTCAGCCACAAAAAGGAGCGGAAGTCCGGGTGGAAAATCCGGAAGGACGGGCGCAGCCGCATGCCCGCGTCCCGCGCGCCGATCCACTGGAGCGCGAGCTGCCCGGCGAAGGCCCCCATGAGCACCCCCCAGGCAAAGCCCTCGATGCCGAGGGGACCCGACAGGACCACCCCGCCGCCGATGATGCCGAGGTTGTAGACGAGAGGCGCCAGAGCGGGCAGGAGGAACCTCCCCTTGGCGTACTGCACGGCCATGAAGATGCCGCCGGCGAAGAAGAAGATCTGCGCCGGCAGGATGATCCGGGTCATGTGCGTGGCCTTGGCCAGGGTCGCCGGATCGTCGGAGATGCCCGGCGCGACCCAAGCCACCAGGGTCGGGGCGGCCCACATGGTGAGGGCCGTGAGCAGGGTCAGCACCGACAGGCAGACGGTGAGCACGATGGAGAGGACCCGCCACCCCTCCTCTTCGCGGCCGTCCTCGAGGTGGCGCGCAAAGATGGGGATGAAGGTCACCGACAGAAACCCGCCAGCCACCACGTGGTTCAGCACGTCGGGGATCTGAAAGGCGATGGTGTACGCGTCCACGTCGCTTCCCGCACCGCCCACGTAAGCGATGTAGGACTGCCGGACCTGGCCCAGGATGCGCGACAGGAACACCGACGCCATGACGATCAGCGAGGCGACGCCGATCTTCCGCGCCATCGAGCCGCCTTTCGATGGGCTGGTTTGCGACGGGCTCTCTGACGTTTCGTCTGGCATTCGACTCCGGTCGAGGTTCGTCGCCAGTGTACGCGACGGGTCCCAAAAGTTCCTGTTTTTGGACAGGCGGCCGACGCGCTACCGCCCGTTCAGGATACGTGCGGCCTCTGCGGTGTAGACGTCGGCGGCCTCATGGATCACCAGGGGTGGGTCCACCACCAACGGGTCGGAGACCCCCTTGCGGCCCTGGACCAGCACCCTGCGAGCCGGGCGACCGACGAGGGGGTAGACAGGCCGCAGGCGCACCGGGCGCAGGCCGTGATGAGCCAGGCTGTCGCAGACCTCCACCACTCGCTCGGCCGGATAGATCACCGAGAAGCGGCCCCGCGGACGGAGGAGCCGGGCGGCGCTGGCCACCAGCACCGGTAGGGAGACCTCCAGCTCCATATTGGCGATGGCCTTCTCAGGGTCCGGGCTCTGCCTCCCCGACCCCGCAGTGCGGAAGGGAGGATTCGATACCACCCGGTCGGCGCTGGCTCCTTCTACGAGGCCCTTGAGCCGCCGCAGGTCCCCCTCGACGACCTCGACCCGGTGCTCCATGCCGTTTTCCCGGGTGTTGACGCGGCAGAGGCCGGCGAGCCGGGCCTGGAGCTCCACCAGGGTCACCCGGGCCCCGGGTAGGTGCACCGCCAGGGCGAGCCCCACGACACCGCACCCCGCGCCGAGATCCACGATCCCACCCTGCCAACCGGGATCGGCGCCCCGGGCAAAGTCGGCCAGGAGCAGCGCGTCCACGGAGAAGCGATAGCCCCGGTCCGGCTGCCACAGGGCCAGCCGACCTCGCAGGGCCTCGTCTATCGCGCACCCGACAGGTGGGTCGACCTCAACCCCGGACATGGATCGCTCCGTGCCGCAGCACCTTCACCTTGCCGGCCAGGCTCACGGCGACCACGGTGGAGGGCTGGCCGCCGGTCGCAGGCCCGCCGTCCACCGCCAGATCCACACCGGGGAGGCGCCAAGCCACCTCGTCGACGGTCAGGGCCGGAGGCTCGCCGGTGCGGTTGGCGCTCGTGGCCACCAGGGGCGCATCCAGGCGCATCGCCAACCCGGTGGCCACGGGATCCGGGGAAAGGCGCACGCCAACCCCGTCAGGGCTCACCAGCGGCGAGGGAAGGCCCTGCCTTGCAGGCAACACCAGGGTGAGGGGGCCGGGCCAGTGGCGGTCCATGAGCGCCTCCGCGGCCACGGGGACCTCGGCCACCACGGCAGCCAGGTGATCCCGTCCGGGCAGAATTAGCGGGAGGGGCGCCCGGGGGGACCGCCCCTTGAGAACCAGAAGCCGCTCCAGGGCGGCGGCCTGCCAGGGGTCGGCGGCGACGCCGTAGTAGGTCTCCGTGGGATAGGCCACGAGCCGCCCGTCACGCAGGATCTTCGCGGCGCGGTCCAGGCCCGCGTCGTTGGCGCCCACCCGCTCCATGACTCAGGGCTTGCCCTCAGGACCGGTCCGCCGGGCCGCGGGCCGGCGCGTCATGGACGGCCTCGCCCCGGTGGCTCGGGGCCGCGTTCTGGGCGCTGGGACCCGACCCCTGGATCGCGGCCTTGGGCTCGACCCCGGGCGCATGGCGCCGCCGGACCGGCCACGCCGCGCTGCCTGGGGACCGCCCCCTCGGAACCAGCCCGGGTGCAGTCGATGGGAACCCAGCATGCGCAGGTCCCGGGTCTCCCGGGGCCGGGCCCGGGCCACGGCGAAGTCAGCCGGAGGCTTGATGACCTGCGCCTTGCCCACCTCCACCACGGCGCCGTCGAACTCGCCGGTGATGGTGACGGTCCGGCCGTTCTTCGGAGCCGACACGGCATAGACGACCTTGAGAGCCAGGACCACGCCGGTGGCCCGGTCGACCTGGGCCTCGCCCTCGATGCGCATGGCCTTGAGACCGTCGCGCCAGGCCCGCCGGCCGACGTACACCGTCGGAACACCCTTGCCGAGTGAGAGGTTGTAGCGGCTCGCCGGGCGGCCGGCCACGGTGCCCTCCCCCGCAGGGGTCACCGACAGGTGGCCCTGGAGCAGCTCGATGATGGCCGCTTGGGCGCCCCAGATGCGCTCCACCCGCCTGCGTGCCTCCCTGGGCTCCTCGGAGAACCGCGAGAACCGCTGGTAGCGGTGGCGGAAGTAGGTGTGGTCTCCGATGCGGTAGAACTCCACGCCATACTCGAGGGAGTTGTCGTGGCGGCCGTACCAGTCAGTCTTACCGGTGCAACGGAGCCAATAGCGATCCTCGAAGGCGCGATCTGGGACCCCGTCCAGGGTGACGCGCACCCGGCTCTTCGCCCGGTAGCGGTGTGCGCCCAGGAGACCGTGGGCCGTGCGATGATCCATCCGCAGGGCCGCCAGCCGCGCGACCACGGACCGGCCGTGGTTTGCCGGCCGTATGGTCTTGCCGGTGCCGTTGTCCGGGCCTGGCGATCGGCCGCAGCCGGCCAACACCAGGCACCCGATGGCCACCAGGCAGCTTCTCATGGGTCGACGCACGGTCACAGCAAACCACATCCGGTCCGGGTGTCAAGCAATCGCGGGGGTTCATACCGCGACCCGGCTCCAGACCTACCCTCGGCACAGAGTAGAACAACGTTCTGATATCCAGAACAACGGTACAAAACCTTGCAATATTACCGCCACTATTAATTCGCACTTGATACCCAAGGGTGGCAGTCCGGGGTAACACAGTGCGTCGTGAGCTCCGCGGTCCTCTTGCCAAGCGAAAACGCAACGTTCTTGAATCACTCGCGTTGCACAAGGCGCTGGCACACGTCCATGCCCTGGGCATACGCCTTGCAGTTCGGAGCGCTCGCCCCTGTGGCGAGCGGAGCACCACGATGCAACTCACACGACTGCCCCAAGAGCGCAACCTTGCGATCGTGCTGAACAAAAACGCGAAGAGCGTGAATCGCTCCACCCAACGTCTCATCCGGAAGCTCCACCCCGAGGCCGACGTGTTCATCACCGAGAGCCAGGAGCACGGAACCGAGATCGCACACAAAATCGTGGACATGGGCTACCGCACGGTGGCCACCGGAGGCGGCGACGGCACCTTTGTCCAGTGTCTGTCTGACGTGTACGACTACATCGAGTCCAAGCCGGGGCAACGTGAGCCCCCGCGGTTCTTCGTGCTCAAGCTCGGCACGGGCAATGCCATCGCCGCGGCTTTTGGCGCCTCGGCACCCACCCGCATGGGCCTGCGACGGGACCTCGAACGCGCCAGGCGGTCGGCCTTCTCGCGCCCTCTCCCGGTCCTGTCAGTGGAGGGCAAGCGCTCACCCTTTGCGGGCTGCGGCCTCGACGCCCACGTGCTCCAGGACTACTTCGCCAGCCGCGCCATGCTGCTCAAGTCACCCCTCAAGGCCCTGGCCATGGGCAGCGCGGGCTACACCATCAGCGTGGGCACCCGAACCATGCCGCGGTACCTGCTCCAGAAGAAGCAGGAGATCGTGGTCCGGAACATCGGCGGCCCGGCCTACCGCATCAAGCACCGGGGCCGGCTCCTAGAGCGGGTGGAGAGCGGCGAGGATCTCTACCGGGGCGTGGCCACAATCGCCACGGCCTCCACCATCCCCTACACGGGCCTCAACATGCGGCTGTTCCCCTACGCCCGCATGCGGGACGACAAGTTCCAGTTCCGGGTCTCGGACGCCGGCGTCTTCGAGACCCTCTGCGCACTGCCCCGCATCTGGAAGGGCACCTACCACAGCCGCACCATCATCGACTTCCTGGCCGATCGCATCGAGATCCACTCGACCGATGACCGCCAGCTTCCCCTGCAGATCGGCGGCGACCTCGCCGGCACCCGCGATCGCATAGAGATCGCCCTGTCCACGTCCCAGGTGGAAATGGCCGCATAGCGCTGCGGCGAGCCGCCCGAAGGTACCTCGAAAAATCACTCGGAATGTTTCCCTCGCTCCGCCTGTTTCCAGGGCAGGATATCCAGGCAAAACCGCCTCGTAGCAACGCTTCCCCGGTCTTGCATCCCGCATGGGGCTGTGCAAGGATAGCCGGGCACCCACGGGAGGACCCCATGGCCAGGGAAAAGAGAATCGCATCTTCGGGCGTTACGATTGGTGTAATCGTAATGCTCGTGATCTTCGCCGGTCAGATGCTGAGCCACTTCACTTACAAGAGCCACGGCTTCGGCACCACCTGGCCCGCTCTCATCATGGGTGTCGGCGTCGCCTTCATCCTAGGCGGCCTGCTGGAAATGGGCGTGGGCATCATGGCCGTCTTCGGGCTGTGGCTCGCCCACAACTTGAAGTGGGTCGCGTTCTGGGACTACTGGCCCTTTTTCATCCTGCTCGTAGCGGTGCTGGTGGCGGTGGGTTTCCTCCGCGCGCGCGCCACAGCAGACAAGGGAAAATGACGCCCCGAGGGGCTTTCACAGGAGCAAGACCAGATGGCAGTTCTCGACTACCTCATCCCCGGCTACAAGGGCTACCGCGAGCGGGACGGCTCCCGGCAGAGCGACAAGCTGTTTCGGGAATATCTATCGAAGGAGCTGGGCGCCGAGGCCACTCGCCTCGAGCAGGCCAAGGTGGAGCTCGCCGGGTCGGGCAACCTGGCCGCGCTGAACCCCGCGGACCAGACCACCAAGCTCCTGACCAAGGTGCGGGACCGGCTGCGGTTCGCCAACTACGGCTTCCAGTCGGGCCTGTTCGGCTCGGCGGGCGAGACCGAGATGGTCCTCAAGGTCGAGGAGTACGACAAGGGGCTCGTCGACGACAAGGACTCCGTGCGCACCCAGGTGCAGGAGATCGAGAACGTGCTCATGGAGGAAGGCAACGTGGCGCCGGAGTTCAAGAAGCTCGGCCGCATCCTGCGTGAGTTCGACGAGAAGCTGAACCAACGCGAATCGATCATTCGCGGCAACGCATAGGCCGGCCCCGCCGGGCGACGAGGGGCGAGCGGCTCGACCGCAGCTCCGAAGGATGGAGAACCATGGCCCTGATTGATGTCATCGAATTTCACGACGAATCGGGCGAGCAGATCGTCCAGCGCTTCCCCGAAAGCGGTGAAGCCGACGTGCGCATGGGCAGCCAGCTGGTGGTGCGCGAATCGCAGGTCTGCATCTTCTATCGCGGCGGCCAGGCCCTGGACACCTTCGGCCCCGGTCGGCACACCCTGGCCACGGCAAACCTGCCGCTGCTGGGCGCGCTGGTCAAGCTGCCCTTCGGCGGCAAGACGCCCTTCAAGGCCGAGTGCTTCTTCGTCAACCTCAAGACCTTCATCAACAAGAAGTGGGGCACCAAGGAGCCCATCACCTTCCGGGATCAGGTCCTCAAGGTCGTGAGGCTGCGCGCCTTTGGGATCATGAGCTACAAGATCAACGATCCTCAGCTCTTCCTGAACAAGGTGGTGGGCACCGCCGGCCAGTACAACACGTCCCAGGTCAACGACTTCATACGCAACATGGTGGTCGGGCGCCTCACGGACGTGCTCGGTGAGAACCTCAAGACCCTGCTGGACCTCGCCTCCCTCTACGACGAAATCGGCATCGCCTCCAAGGCACGGGTAGCCGAGGACTTCGCCAAGTACGGCCTCGAGCTCGAGGATCTGGTGATCAACGCCATCACCCCGCCGCCGGAGGTCCAGGCCAAGATCGACGAGCGGAGCGGGCTGGGTCTGTTCGAAGACGCCATGCCGGCCCTGCAGCAGCAGCAGGCGGCCTACGCCATGCGCGACGTGGCCAACAACCCGGGCGCCGGCGGCGTGGCCTCCCAGGGCATGGGCATGGGCATGGGGCTCGGCATGGGCTTCATGATGCCGGGCATGATAGGCGGCGCCATGCAGCCCATGCAGCAGCAGCAGATGCAGCAGCAGCAGATGCAGCAGCAGCAGCCCATGCAACAGCAGCCCATGCAACAGCAGATGCCGCCCCAGCAGATGGCGGCGGGCGCGGCGGCTGGGGCGGCCGCAGCCCAACCCGTCGGGGCCCCGGCGGGCTCGCCCTGCGCCAAGTGCGGACAGCCCGTGCCCGACGGCTTCAAATTCTGCCCCGGGTGTGGAACGCCGCAGGCGGCACCTCAACCCCAGGGTGTGGCTTGCATCAAGTGCCAGGCCGCCATGCCGCCCGGCACCAAGTTCTGCCCGGCCTGCGGAGCGCCCCAGGAGGTGACCTGCGGCAAGTGTGGTCAGGTGGTCACCGGCGGAGCCAAGTTCTGCGCCAACTGCGGCACGCCGGTGCAGTCGGCGTAGTGTTGTGAATCATGACCGGGTGTGGCGGCTCCTGCGCCGTTTCGCGTCGCACCCGCTCACCCCTACCGGAGACGCCGTGTCGCGCGATCGTGCGAAATCCATCCCCGGCTGGCGGCGGTTCCTGGAGTCCCGCTTCGATCAGAAGTTCCTTCAGAAGATCCAGTCCCTGCCCACCCGGCAAAACGAGTATGGCTACGATCCCTTCGGCTTCCACCGGGACGACGCCATCGCGGGCATCTACCTGGCCCACCTCATGTACCGCTACTACTTCCGGGCCGAGGTCTTCGGTATGGAAAACGTGCCCGAGGGACGCGCTTTGCTCGTCTCCAACCACTCGGGACAGCTGCCCTTCGACGGGCTGGTCATCGGCGCGTCCATGCTCTTCGCCAAGGATCCCCCGCGGGTCGTGCGCTCCATGATCGATCACTTCGTGCCCACCCTGCCCTTCGTGGGAGCCACGCTCATGCGGTGGGGACAGATCATCGGCACGCCAGAGAACTGCCGACACCTGCTCAACGACGACGAGGTGATCGTGGTCTTCCCCGAGGGCACCCGTGGCGTGTCCAAGCCCTTCTCCAAGCGGTACCAGCTCCAGGAGTTCGGCATGGGCTTCATGCGCCTCGCCCTGGAGACAGACACCCCAATCGTGCCCGTGGCGGTCATCGGCGCCGAGGAGCAGGCGCCCTGCTTCAACGTCAAGCCCCTGGCGCGGCTCATGGGCGTCCCGGCCTTCCCCCTGATGCCCTTCCCGCCGTTCTTCCCGGCCCTGCCCCTCCCCACCAAGTACCGCGTGCACTTCGGGGAGCCCATGCGCTTCTCCGGGGATCCGGACCAGGACGACGAGGAGCTTCGGCCCGCCATGACCCAGGTACGCAACACCATCCAGTCCTTGATCCACCTCGGGCTCAAGGCCCGCAACCACGTGTTCTGGTAAGCACCGATGGCCGACGCCAACCAGAGGATCGTCATCACGGGCATCGCCGGGCGCCTCGGCAGGCTGCTGGCCAAGCGGCTGCACCGGAGCGGCAATTGGGAGATCATCGGCATCGACCGCCGCCCCTTCGAGGACAAGCCCGCCGACGTGGTGCACAAGCGCGTGGACATCCGCTCGGGGCGCACCAGGGACGTGTTCCGGACGAAGCCCATCTCAGCCCTGGTGCACCTGGGGCTCATGCACGACCCGAGGCGCTCCAACCGCACCCACCACCAGTGGAACGTGGTCGGCACCCAGCACCTGCTCGAGTACTGCATGCACTTTCGCGTGCCCAAGGTGATCGTGGTGTCGTCGGCTGCCGTGTACGGCCCTCGCCCCGAGAACCCGCAGTTTCTGACCGAGGACTCGCCCCTGCTCGCGGCCCAGGACGACCCCAGTGCCCTGTCCCTGGTGGAGGCGGACATGCTGGCCAACTCCTTCTTCTGGAAGTACAGGGAGGGGGAAACGGTAATCCTCCGGCCCGTGCACATCCTCGGACAGGTGGTCAACGCGGCCTCCAACTACCTCCGCATGGAGCGGATCCCCGTGCTCCTGGGCTACGACCCCATGATGCAGGTCATCCACGAGGCAGATGTGGTGGACGCGGTGTGCGCCGCCCTGGAGCCCGGGGTGCGGGGCATCTACAACGTGGTGGGCCCTGGCGAGGTGCCCATTTCGGTGCTGATCCGCGAGGCGGGCCGGCCCACTTTTCCGATCCCCCACCTGGCCGCGCCCATCGTGTCGAAACTGTTCTGGAACCTCGGCGTAGCCCCCTTCCGGGGCACCGAGCTCAACCACCTGCGCTACGTCTGCATGGTGGACGGCTCCCGGGCCCGTGAGGACCTCGGCTTCCGGGCCACCCGCACCATCAAGGAGGCCGTTCACGCGGCCCTCGACGACACCTACTGAGACGGATCTCACCCGGATCCCGTCCGCCCGGATCCAAATGAAGAGCAGCGTTACTGTGACGGATCCTTCACAGGTGTCCCTGGGCCCACCGTGAACATCCATTAACACCTGCGCTCCACCGGATCCCGAGATGGCGCCTCCTGGCGGAAAACCCGCCCTCGACTGACCCCGCTTAACCAGCTATGATCGTTCCGTGTCCAGAGAGATCCGCCTCAAAGCGCGATGTTATTCCCCGCTGAAACGGCGTGGAGGGCAATTTGGCCCGGGACTTGCACATGCTTGGCGTCGGATAAACCACCTGGCTGGAGGTAAGCCATGAAACGTATCACCATCACTCTTGCTACTGTCATCGCCATGGCGCTTCCCGCCACCGGCTGCTGGTGGGCCTACTGTGAGGACGACCCTCAATGTGAGGAGTCCCTCTGGGTCGACGCGGACGATCTCATCTACTGGTGCGACTGCGAAGGCGACAACTGCCGCCCCTGGACCTGCACCGACGACAACGGGTGCGATGAGTATTCCTACTGTGACGACCTGCTGGGCCAGTGTCGCGACAGCTACATCTGCGTCGATGATTGGGACTGTCCCTCCGGGACTTCCTGCGATCCGGCCCGGGGCATCTGTACCGATGATGACCTCTGCGAGGACAGCAACGACTGCCCCCTCGACTCGCACTGCGACCCGGCCACGGCCCGCTGCGTGCCCGACTCCGTCGTGGACTGCACCGAGCGGGCGGACTGCACCGGCTCGGACATCTGTGTGGGCGGTGAGTGCGTGCCCGGCCCGGTCACCTGCGAGACCAACGACCAGTGTGGCGAGGGCGCCTACTGCGAGGGCGGGACCTGTCACTCCAGCGGGCTGTGCACCGACGCCTCGGACTGCACCGACCCCGCCGCGCCCATCTGCGACTCCCGGGGTGCCTGCGTGCCCGACACCGGCCCCGAGTGCCAGCTCAGCGCCGACTGCGACCTCGGCGAGCGCTGCGTCAACGGCCAGTGCGACCCCATCCCCGGCCCCAACCCCGGCGACACCTGCCTGTTCGACGAGCAGTGCGTGGACGGCCTCTGCATCGACGGCCTCTGCCAGGCGCCCTGCACGGACGTGGGCGACTGCGGCACGGGCCAGGAGTGCATCGACAACCACTGCCAGAACGTGGAGACCCCGGGCACTGCCTGTGTCCTGAACACCGACTGCGGCCCTGCCGAGGTCTGCGTCGACGGCAACTGCCTCGGCGGGTGCGTCCTGGACACCGACTGCGCCAACCCGGGTGATCGCTGCGACTCCGGATTCTGCGTGGCCGACGTCACGGCGACCCCCGAGTGCATCAACAACTCCGAGTGTAACGGCATCGAGGAGTGCGTGGACGGCGTCTGCCGCACCCCCTGCGCCGACGAAGCCGACTGCATCGCCTGCGGCATGCCGGTCTGCCACCTCACCTACTGCTACGACGCCATCCCCGAGTGCGTCACGGCCGTGCAATGCGCCGCGAGCGAGAAGTGCGCCGACTCCCAGTGCGTGCCTGAGTAACGCCGCACCTGGGCGGCCACCCCGCCCCCTGGACCCTACCCCACCCCGAGGCCCGGCACCTGCCGGGCCTCGGCCTTTTTGGCCCCCTTGTTTCCCCCAGATCCATACCTATGGTATAGGAACCGGGCTGTTCCAAGGGAGAGTCTCAGACCATGATGAAGGTCCTGACCGCGTTATTCGGCACCAAGCACGAGCGGGAGATGAAGAAGCTCCATCCCCTCGTGGACCAGATCAACCGCCAGGAGGTACAGACGCGCAAGCTCTCCGACCACCAGCTGCGCGCGCGAATCGACGGGTTCCGGGAGAGGCTGGACGACGAATCCGACGCCAAGCGTCGAAAGGCCATGCTCGACACCATCCTCGTGGAGAGCTTCGCCATCACCCGGGAGGCCGCCGTCCGTACCATCGGCCAGCGTCACTACGACGTCCAGCTCGTGGGCGGCATCGTCCTGCACCAGGGCAAGATCGCCGAGATGAAGACCGGTGAAGGCAAGACCCTCGTGGCCACGCTGCCCCTGGTGCTCAACGCCCTGGAGGGCCGCGGCGCCCAGCTGGTGACGGTCAACGACTACCTGGCCAAGCGCGACGCCGAGTGGATGGGACAGATCTACAACTTCCTGGGGCTCTCCGTGGGCGTGATCCTGCACGACCTGAGCGACCGCCAACGCCAGAAGGCGTACCGATCCAACATCACCTACGGCACCAACAACGAGTTCGGCTTCGACTACCTTCGGGACAACATGAAGGAGTCCATCGAGCGGTACGTCCAGCAGGAGCTGCACTACGCCATCGTGGACGAGGTGGACTCCATCCTCATCGACGAGGCGCGCACGCCGCTGATCATCTCCGGTCCGGCCGAGCAGGCCGCGGATCTCTACCTCAAGGTGAACGCCCTCATCCCGTCCCTCAAAAAAGACGTGGACTACTCCGTTGACGAAAAGGCCCACTCCGCCATGCTCACCGACGGCGGCGTGGAGAAGGTGGAGCACCGCCTGGGCATCGGCAACCTCTACGACCCCCGCAACCTGGACTGGCTGCACCACGTCAACACCGCCCTCAAGGCCCACACCCTCTACAAAAGGGACGTCAGCTACCTCATCGAAGAGGGCAAGGTCGTCATCATCGACGAGTTCACCGGGCGCAAGATGGAGGGCCGGCGCTGGTCCGACGGCCTGCACCAGGCCGTGGAGGCCAAGGAAAACCTCAAGATCGAGGAGGAGAACCAGACCCTGGCCACGGTGACCTTCCAGAACTACTTCCGCATGTACAACAAGCTGGCCGGCATGACGGGCACCGCCGACACCGAGGCCGAGGAGTTCCACAAGATCTACAAGCTGGACTGCGTGGTGATCCCCACCAACGTGCCCATCACCCGGCTGGACGCCGACGACACCATCTACAAGTCTGAGAAGGGCAAGCTCAAATCCATCGTGGAGGAGCTCCGGGACTGCCAGAAGCGGGGGCAACCCACCCTGGTGGGCACGATCAGCGTGGAGAAGACCGAGGTCATCTCCAAGCTCCTCAAGCACGCCAAGATCGATCACGAGGTGCTCAATGCCAAAAACCACGGCCGGGAGGCGCTCATCGTGGCCCAGGCCGGCCGCCCGGGATCCATCACCATCTCCACCAACATGGCCGGCCGTGGCACTGACATCCACCTGGGCGGAAACCCCGAGTACATGGCCAGGGAGAAGGTCGATCCCATCGCCTTGCCGGAGAAGTACTCCGAGGTTCTGGAGCAGTACAAGGCCAAGTGTGCCGCCGACAAGCAGAGGGTCCTCGACGCCGGCGGCCTGCACATCGTGGGCACCGAGCGCCACGAGAGCCGCCGCATCGACAACCAGCTGCGGGGCCGCGCCGGCCGCCAGGGGGACCCGGGCAGCTCGCGGTTCTTCTTGAGCCTCGAGGACGACCTCATGCGCATCTTCGGCGGGGAGCGGCTCAGGGGCATGATGGATCGGCTAGGCATGGCCGAGGACGAGCCCATCGAGCACCGCTGGGTGAACAAGGCCATCGAGTCCTCCCAGCGCAAGGTGGAGGGGCAGAACTTCGACATCCGCAAGAACCTGCTCGAGTACGACAACGTCATGAACCTGCAGCGCAAGTCCATCTATGGGCTGCGCAAGCAGGTCCTCGAGGGGCGCTATGTCCGGGAGCTGACCGAAGAGGAGAAGAAGGCGGGCTCTATTCCGGAGATCCCCACCCAGAGCGGCGACTGGACGGTGGACAAGCTGTCGGAGCGGGTGGAGCCCCGGGTCCAGACCATCGTGGATCACTTCTTCAAAAAGGAGGTGGAGCTGCCCGAGGGCGAAACCCACACCGAGACGGTCAATGAGATCGATCCCGAGCGGGTCACCAACGAGCTGTACCGCTACTTCGGCGCCATGGTTGACCTGAGGAGGCACCGCCGCAGCGCTGCGGCCTGCGTCGAAGAGGCCACCCGGGTCGTGTCCGAGTCCCTCGTCCAGCAGCGGGAGCGGATCCTGGATCTGGCCGAGGAGCTGCTGATGTTCCTCATAGACGAGTACTGCCCCGCGACCCAGCACAGCGAGCAGTGGGACCCCGATGCCCTGCTGGACCAGGTAAAGGAGACATTCGGCTTCAAGCCCGACCTCAAGGACGATGAGCTGGATCGGGACGTCATGGCGGACAAGCTGTGGAACCAGGTGGAGACCTCCATGGAGAAGCGCGAGGAGGACATGGGCCCCATCGCCTTTTTGTACTTCTCCCGCCACTTCTATCTGGACGAGATCGATGACCAGTGGATCGAGCACCTAAAGGCCATGGACCACCTGCGAGAAGGCATCGGCCTGCGGGGCTATGCCCAGCGGGACCCCAAGCTGGAGTACAAGCGCGAGGGGTTCGATCGCTTCGCGGAGATGGCCGCCCGAATCAAGAAGAACGTGGCCTCGAAGATCTTCCGGGTGCAGGTGGAGCGCGAGGAGGAGGATCTGCCCGAGTTCGAGCACAAGAAGCGCCGGATGCAGATGCAGCACGCCTCGGGAGGCTCCCTGGGAAGCTCACCCCAGCAGAACCAGGGCCAACGGAGGCCCAAGACAGTGCGCCGGCGATCTCGAAAGGTCCAGCGCAACGAGCCCTGCCCCTGCGGCAGCGGCAAGAAGTACAAGCAGTGCCACCTGGCCAAAGACGAGGAGGCCGCCCGAAAAGGCGAAGATCCCGAGTGGATGCGCGACGCGAGCTGACCCTTTTGGGCAGCCATTCCCCGGGAAATCCCACTCCGCTCCCGCTCCCCCCCGTCTCCTCCACCCCTCAGCTCCCCGTGCCCTTCCCACTGATCCCGCACAGGGTACAGCGAGCGCAGCCCACGGGGCGGTGTTTGCCGCAGCCGATCTCAGTCCCACTGGACCGGCCAAGGCAAAGCGCCGCCCCGGAGGCGAAGCGAGCGGCTCGAGGGCTCCTCACAGGTTGATGGGAAAATGCCCAGGACTGGAATAAACTCTCCAAACACCCGGTTGTGCTGATCAGAGACGCCGATGCTCCGAAAGAAGGAAGCGCGAAAGAGAGCCGAGTTCGAGGCCCTGGTGATGCCCCACCTGGAGGCCCTCTATGGCACGGCCGTGCGAATGACGCGCAACCCCCAGGAGGCCGACGATCTTTTACAAGACACGTGCCTGAAGGCGTTTCGGTTCATCGACAGGTTTCAGAGCGGGACCAACTTCAAGGCGTGGATCTTCAAGATCCTGACCAACGTCTTCATCAACCGATACCGCAAGCTACAGCGGGATCGGGAGGTCCGCGGTGAGGTGGAGCGGGACGGCCACCACGCCCACATCCTGGCCCAGGGCCCGGCCCGGGACGCCCAGCGCCCCGAGGACACGATCCTGGACCACCTGATGTCCGAGGACATCGCGCAGGCCTTGGAGAAGCTGCCACCCGACTTCCGCATGGCGATCATCCTGTCGGATGTGGAGGAGTTCTCCTACAAGGAGATCGCAGAGATCATGGACTGCCCCGTGGGGACCGTCATGAGCCGCCTGTACCGCGCCCGGCGGCAGATGCAGCGGCTGCTCTACCGGCACGCCGTGGACCGTGGATTCATCCAGGCCGATGAGGCCCAGGAGGAGACGCCCGGCGCCTCCGTCAGGGAGGCCGAGGTGACCGATCTCGACGCCTACCGCAACCGGAACCAGCGGTGAAACGAATGCAGTGCAAGGACATGGAAAAGTTCATTCACGTCTATCTCGACCGAGAGTTCGACCAGGAGGACCGCGCCGACTACGAACGACACCTCGCCGAGTGTGAGCAGTGCCGTCGTCTGGCCCGGTTCGAGCAGCGGTTCAAGTCCCAGCTCAAAACGAGCCTGGCCCGCCCGCACCTCAGGCTCGACGAGCGGGAGGCGGTACGTGCCCGCATCATGCAGACCCTCGCCGAGGCGCCGCCCCTGCCCGCGAACCACGGGACCCGTCGGTGGATCCTCCGTCTGGTGCCCGCGGCCGCCGCGGCCGGGGTGCTCATGGCGCTGGTGCTAGGTCGAAGTGACATCAATCCGCCGGTGGTGAGCCAGTCCATCATCGCCAACAGCAACAACAAGCCCATCGAGCTGCGTACCAAAGACCCCCATGCCCTGCGAAGCTGGTTCCATGAGAAGCTCGGCATCGCCATCGTACCGCCCCACTTCTCCAATGGACACACCGCCCTGGTGGGCGGCCGCATCGGGCAGGTAGAGGCCAAGGAAGCGGCCCACCTCATCTACAACCATGGGGACCGGAAGATCTCCGTGATGGTGTTCCGCCCCGAGAACGTGCCCTTCCGCGGCATGGTGAGCCGCCGCATCGGCAACAAGAGTGTCTACTTCTCCTACGGCAAGGGCCAGAACGTGGCCGCCTTCCGTCACCGCGGCGTGGGCTATACCATTACAGGCGCCCTTCCCCGCCACGAGCTGGACGCGCTGGTGCGGGACGTGCTGCACCAGCCATCGGGCAGCACCGAGCCGCCCCCTGTGGACGCTGTCCCGGTCAAGGCCCCGTAGCCCGCACCACACGCAATTCGGATCCCCACCAGAATCCGCCGCCCTGATCCGTTCCCGTTGGGTCCGAAGTATGCCGAATTACCGATTAAACCTTTGACGTAGGATTCGCCCAAGACATATTATCGACCGGTAAAGACAGCAGCAATCCTGAAGAACCAAGCGGAAGAGTCATCCACAGATGCCGAACAAGAGCGCGTTGATCATCGAGAGCGATACGGCGTTTGCCGGTCAGCTTTCTGCGGCCCTGGAACAGATCGGGTTCGCCACCCAGACCATCGAGGACGGAGCCCAAGGCCTCGCGCGAGCAAAGGAGGCTCCCCCGGACCTCATCGCCCTGTGCGTGGAGCTTCCCAAGATGAGCGGCTATGCCGTCTGCAACAAGCTCAAAAAGAGCAAGAAGCTCAAGGCCATTCCGCTGGTCATCATGTCCGCCGAAGCCACCCCGGAGACCTTCGAGCAACACCGCAAGCTCAAGACCCGCGCCGACGAGTACATCCTCAAGACCCCTGCTTTTGACGTGGACGATTTTCTGTCCAAGGTCCGGGGCGTGCTGCCTGAGGACTGGGAGGACTCCCCGCCCGCGGAGGACATCTCCGCAGAGGTGTCCGACGACGGCATCGACATGAGCTTCGACGATGACGAGGCCACGGGCGTGGATGCCCAGATCCTCGAAGACGCCAACGCGGCCCTGGACTCCCTCGGCGCAGACGAGGACTTCGACCTGAACTTCGGTGAGGCCGATGAGGTCTCCGTTGAAGAGGTGAGCGAGGAGACCAACGAGATCCTCGAAGAGGTGGTGGAGGACGGTGGTCTTGACCTGGGGCTCGACGAGATCGCAGACACCGCCGCCGCAGAGGCGTCTAGCCCGGATGCCGCGGCGGACGAGGCCTTGCAACAGCAGCTGGCCGAGCTCACCGCAGAGCGTGACGCCCTGGCGGCAGAGGTGCAAGGGCTCAAAACCTCGGGCGGCGGGGGTGAGCTGAACCGGGATCGCGAGTTTTTGAACCTCCGTGAGGTGATCAACAAGAAGGAAAAGGAGATCCTCGACCTCAAGGACACCATCACAGCCAAGGACCGCGAGCTGCTCGACAGCTCGGACAAGATCCGCGCCCTGGAGCGATCCTCCCAGGACCTCGACTCCAAAATCCTCGAGCTCGAGCGGGCCCGGATGGAGATGAGCGAGCAGATCGCCAGCATCGAAGGGGAGAAGCAGACCCAGGCCGAGCAGATCGAAACGCTACAGGCCGACGTGTCCGAGAAACAGAGCGCCCTGGAGTCGCACCAGGCTTCCATCGATGAGCTGGTGGAAGAAAAACAAGCGCTGGAGGAGTCCAACGCCAGCGCCCTCGCCGCGGCCGCCGAGGAGCTGGACCAGGCCACGCACCTTGCCGCCGAAGAAAAGGCCTCCCTGGAAGAGGCTCACAAGGAGGAGGTGCGACGGCTCAAGGACCAACAGGCCGGGGAGGCGCTCCGCCTCAAGGAACAGCAGGACCAGGGCCTCGCCGAAGCCGCCCAGAACCATGCCGCCGAACTCGCCGAGGCCAACGAGCAGCATGAGGCGGCCCTCGCCCAGGCCAAGCAGCAGAGCGAAGACACCCTCGCCGAAGTCAAACAGCGGCATGAGGACGCCCTCGCCGGCGCCGCCAAGCGCCACTCCGAGGAGCTCGAGGCCAACCAGGCCGAGCTAGAGGCGGCCCTGGCCCGCGCCAGCGAGGAGCACCAGGCCGAGACGGAGGTGGCTCTGGGCGAAGCCAAGCAGCAGCACGACGACGCCCTCGCCGAAGCCAAGTCCCGTCATGCCGAGGCCCTCGAGGCCAAACAAGCCGAGCACGAAGCAGGGATGGCCGAGGTCAAGGCCCAGCAGGAGGCGGCCCTCGCCGAGGCCAAGCAGCAGCAGGACGACGCCCTCGCCGGCGCTGCCAAGCGCCACCAGGAGGAGCTGGAGTCGATCCAGGAGCACCACGCCGGGGCCTTGGCCGAGGTGGAAGGCCGCATCGCCGACCTGGAGGGCGCGGTTGCCGAGGGCAACCAGCGGATCGAGTCGATCCAGGGTGAGCTGGGCGAGGCCCGCTCGACCATCGAGGAGCGGGACGCTGCCATAGCGTCCCGAGACGGTCAGATCGCCGACCTGGGGCAGGATCTGAACACACACAGGGACCACGTCAGCGCTGCGCTGGAACGAATGAACGCCGATCGCGCCGCGGTGGCCAATACCAAGAAGGCCCTCGTGGTGGCGCTCACCCTGCTCGAGGAGCAGTTCGAAGACGAAGAGGGAGTGGAGTAGCGACCCCTCTCTTTTGTGCAGAACGGCCAGCACCTGCCGAGCGTCACCGGAAATACTGCCGGACTGAAGGCGAGCCAGCTCAAGGGCTTGGCCCGCCTGTACCGCCGCAAGATCCCTCCCCAACAGATCGTGACCAATGAGCTGGCCCAGACCCTGTGCCAGCTGAGTCGCTCCATGGGCCGCCAGGTGGGCATCTTCGTGAGCCGCCGCGGCCAGGTGGAGAGCGTCTTCGTGGGGGACGCCGTCAGGCTCGACCTGCCGGACTTCGGCCGCCTGCGCGCTGGTCGTGGCCGGTTCCGGGGCATCCGCCTGGTGCACAGCCACCTGGACGACGTGACCCTGACGCCCGACGATCTGACCGACCTGGCGCTGCTCCGGCTGGACCTGGTGGCCGCGCTGCACCAGTCGGCCGAGGGCCAGCCGGTGACGGTCCACTTCGCCCACCTCCAGCCTTCTCACGCGGGCCAGGACCCCCACCGGGTGGAGCCCGCGCTGCCCCTCCATCGCCTGGAGCTGGACTTCACCGAGCTCATCTCCCAACTGGAGAGCGAATTCGCCCGAGCCGCCCGTACGGTGACCACCGGGCTCCAGCAGCAGCCTGCCGTCCTCGTCTGTGTCTCGTCGGGGTCGCGAGACGCGGCCGAGGCGCGCATCACCGAAATGCGGGACCTCTCCCGCACGGCTGGCATCGATATCGTGGAGGTGGTGCACCAACGCCGCTCCAAGCCAGACCCACGATTTTCCGTGGGCCGTGGCAAGCTCGAGGAGATCCTGGTACGCGCCATGCAGATCGACGCCGAGTTTCTGCTGTTCGACCCGGACCTCACGCCGACCCAAACCCGGGCCGTGTCCGCCTTCACAGACTTCAAGGTCATCGACCGCACCATGCTGATCCTGGACATCTTCGCCCAGCGGGCCACCAGCCGGGAGGGCAAGCTCCAGGTGGAGCTGGCGCAGCTCCGATACGCCCTGCCCCGGTTGGTGGCCAAAAACACGATGATGAGCCGGCTCATGGGCGGCATCGGCGGACGCGGCCCTGGCGAGACCAAGCTGGAGATCAACCGCCGCCGGGCGCGGGATCGCCTGACCCTGCTCGAGCGCGAGATCGACCACATCTCCCGGCGTCGCAGCCTCACGCGACAACGACGTCGACGCCGGAAGACGCCCGTGGTGGCCATCGTGGGCTACACCAACGCCGGCAAGTCCACGCTGTTGAACACCCTCACGGCCAGCGAGGTGTTCACCGAGGACAAGCTCTTCGCCACCCTGGATCCCACCACCCGGCGCCTGAGGTTTCCCCGGGAGCGGGAGCTGGTGCTCACCGACACGGTGGGGTTCATCCGGGAGCTGCCCCAGGACCTGGCGAGAGCCTTCCGGGCCACCCTGGAGGAGCTGGAAGACGCGAACCTCCTGTTGCACCTGGTGGACGCCGCCGCACCCGGGTGGCCCGACCGGTTCGACGCGGTGGAGCGCATCCTCGGCGACATGGGCCTGGGCAAGATCGACCGGCTCGTGGTCTACAACAAGATCGACCGGGTGGCGGGCGACTCCACACCCTTGTCAGAAGGTCGGCGGGAGTCCTTCCGCATCAGCGCGCTGCAGCCCGAGACCTGCCGCCCCCTGCTCAAGGCCATCGAGCAGCGGCTGTGGCGCAAACGCGACGCCTACCCACACAACTCGCCTACTTGACCGGTACTGCCTTGAGGATGGCCTTGCCCTGCTTGATCTCAATCTTGAAGTCCACCCGCTTGCAACCGGTCTTCGCCTGGATGGAGGGCACCTGCTTTCGAAGGGTGCGCACCAGCCGATCGTAGGTCAGACCGTCGGTGGACTCTCCGGTTCGGTTCTTGGCAGAGACGTACGCCCGGTAGAGGCGCTTCATCCGGTCGTCCGGGTCCACGACGGCGGCTCCACCGTGGCCCCCGCGGACAGCGGCGGGCACCGGGGGAGGCACCGCCTGGGGGATCGGGGGGGGCGCCATGGTGCTGGCGATGCGGTGCTCGCCGGTAAGCAGCGCCGCCTTCTCCGCAGCCGTGAACTCACGCACGGCCCGGGCCGGCGCACCGGAGGGCTCCACAGAGGGCTCGCCCACTGACTCGGCCGCGGGCTTCGGCCGATCTGCCTCGGCGAGGCTCTGCATGAGCGCGGCCTCCAGCTCCCCTTTGGTGCGCAGCTTGGAAAAGCCCGTCATGTCGATGCCCCGCCGCTTCATGTCCCGCTCCACCCGGGCGAGGTCGCGGTGGTAGGTGCCCGCCTCGATCTCTCGAACGATACGATTCCAGTAGTTCTGATAGGAAAGAAAGCGCTGGTTGAGGGAGTTGAGCCGGTAGCGGAGGGCGGTGTTCTTGGTCTGGGACGTCTGGATCCTGCGCACGATGCGAGCCACGCCCTGGCGCTCCTTCATGGGCTCCAGCTTCTCGATACCCAGGAAATACTGCTCGTACAGGATCTTCAGCGCCTCGATGCGGTCCTGTAGCTCGTCGAGCAGCTGGTTCAGTTCACTGGCCATCTCCGGATCACTATAGCGATCCTCTCACTGGGCGACAAGCGAACCTGGTGGCTGTGGTATACACGGATCCCATGAGACGCGGCATTGGAACCGACCTCGCAACGGGGCCGTTGGCAGTGATCCTGGGCCTCACCCTCGCGGCCCTCGGGGGCTGCAAAAAGAAGAGCTCCAATGTGAATCCCTGGGCCCGCGCCCTGCCGAAATCCACGGCGGCCTATGGGCTGCCCCAGGTGGCCGACGCCAAGGTGACCGTGAGCCGACGGCAGCTCCTGGTGTCTGGCAAGCCCCTGCTGAAGCTGAAAGACGGCCGCCTCCAGAAAACCGCCTTGCGGGACGGAGTGGACGGGCTCTACGTGCCCACCCTGGCCTCGGCCCTGCGCCCCTTGGCAAACCAGCGACTCGATGGCGGCGCCTCGCACGGGCGACTGGCCATCTACTGTCAACCGGCGGTGCCCTTTCGCACCCTACGCGCGGTCCTCTACACCGCCATGCGCTCTGGCTTCAAACGGCCCTGGCTGGTGGCCGAGGGCGCCTCGGGAAAGCGCGTGGGCCTGCCCTTGGAGCTGCCCTCGGTGCCCAGCGATCAGGGCCACGGGCTACGCCCTTCTCCCACCCGAACCCCGGCCCTGGCCATTGGCTACGATGGCAAGATGCTCCACGTAACCCGCTGGGGTCGATCCGAATGCCCACCGGGGCAAGCCATGGGGCCAGCGGGCTGTGCATCACTCGGCGCGGGCCTGAACAAGGCGAGCCTGGCCAAGCTCAGCGCCCACCTGCTCAGCCGCTACCGGACGTCGACCCTGCGACCCGGCCGGCGCCGTCCGCCGAGCAACGCGATCATGGTGTGGGCCGGGCTGGACGTAACCGTGGGCGATTTCGTGCGGCTGGTGGACGCGGCCCGGGAGGCCCCAGGGGGCGCCGGGTCCTGCAACCTCGCCCCCGACGCCAAAACCCACCATTGGAAGCGCACGAGCCCGGTGCTGGACCCCACCGGCAAGTCGAACCAGGGCTGCCTCTACCACCAGACCGTGCTGGTGTGGTCCAAGCCCGGTCACCGCAAGAAGTAGCCCGACAGCAATCTGCGAGATCAGCGGAAGCGGAGTGTGATGCGCTGGTCGGAGCCGGAGGCGATGTCGACGCGGCGCTGGACCTTGCGCACCTCGGCGGGCCGGCCCCCCCAGGCGCGCAGGTGCAGCCGAGCCTGCACGGTGTAGGTGCCGGGCTTGAGGGTGAGCCGGTGCCGGTGTCGGCGCTGGGGGCTGGCCCCGGCGGGGAAGGTCCACTCCACGGGATGGTCCACCTTGCCATCGTGCCGAAACCTCGCGCTCAGGCGACCCGCTCTTGGGGCGTGGCTCCCCAGATCGTAGATCACGGTGACCTCCACGGGCTTGGTCCGGGACCAGTAGGCCACCAGACCTACCGCGGCGATGACGAGGACCGGGAACGCCAGCCGCCGGCGCCAGGTGCGCTTTGGGGACGACGCGCGTGCCTTGTCTTCGGATTCGGATAGGGGCTCGTCCGCCATGGCGACGACTCAGAAGCGGCCCTGGACGAGCAGTGATCCCAGGTGCACCTGTCGCGAGCGCCGACGGCTGTCGGTGGAATAGCGATAGCCTCGCTCCCACAGGTAGGTGTAGTTCAAAAACACCTTCAGGTGCTGGCCAAAGGCGTACCAGTTCACGCCCGCGGTGACCTCATGCACCGACTCGGGCACCAGGTCAACGGGGCCGGCCGCGGTGACCTCGGTGGCGCCTCCAATGGGTGACGTCCAACCAAAGGACATGGCCTCTTCGGTGTGGCGCCACCAGGCCACCGGCTCGACGTACGTGTACCGCACCGTGGGTTGAAGCAAGATGCGCTTCACCGTGTAGGCGGCCTGGGCAAAGCCGCCGAAGGAAGGCCGCAGCCTCCGCTCGGGCTCGGGCAGGTCGGGCACGGCCTTGCCGTGGTCCTCCAGGCGGTAGTAGAACTCTCCGTTGAAAGAGAACCCCTTGGCCACCAGGGTGACCTCCGCGGCCACCTGGTGCACGAAGATGCTGTCCATGCCGTCCTGCCCATCCAGGTCACGACCCGACGGCATGGGGTTGAACAGATAGCCCGCAGCCACTCGGAACCGGAAGGGTCGGGAGCCCTTGCGCAGGTCCCCTTCGGCCGCGGGCACCGGGCCCAGGGGGGCCAGGCCCACCCGGGCCACGTACATCAAGTCCACGTTGTCGTTGCCGCCGGAGTTGAACCCGGCGCCGTTGAACACGGCCAGCTCCTGGAAGATCCGATCCTTCCACTGGTAGAAGTGTAGCTTGACGCCGATGTCGCGGCCCACGCCGAAGGCCAGGGCAGCCGGCGAGGTGTCCACGAACAGGGTGTCGTAGGGGTCGGCCACCTGCTGGCGGGAAAAGCCCACCAGGAACTGGCCCACGGTGATACCGAAGTACCTGCACGTACGCAGGTGCAGGGCGAAGTCGTTGAGGGCCACGCCCCGGGCCCCGCCGAAGTCCAGCTCCAACAGGTAGGTGAGCTTCTTGGTGAAGACACTGCCCGAAAACTGCAGAAACCCGCCTGGCACGTCCATCCCGAGCAGATGGATCTGCTCGGCCGGATGCAGGTCCGTCGTGCCTGTCACCTGCCCCCCCCGGGCCGTGACCCGCAGGATGCCGTTGACCTGCAAGCGGTAGCGATCATTGCCCGACGCGATGAAGAACCCGCCGTCATAGCCTCCCTTGATCTTGCCCGCCGCCGAGCGCATTTCGGCCTTTTCGTAGGCCACGCGGACCTTGTCCAGCCGCACCCGCTCGATTCGCTTCGCCATCTTGTCGATGCGCCGGCGCACCCGGTCGAGGTCGACGGCCAGGGTCCTGGGCGCCTCGGCGGCCCGCGCCAGCCGGTCGAGCACCTGCTTGATCCGGATCACCCGTATCTGCAAGTCCTTGACCTGGGCGTGGTAGGAGCTCAGGCTGGCGAGCTGCTTGTTCAGCCGGTCGATCTTGGCCTGGAGCGCGGCGCGAGTGGCCGGCCGGGGAGCCGGGGCCCGGGCCTCGGCGCCCCGCGCGCCCACAAGCACCGTCATCACCACCACTACTCCAACCAACACGAGTCTCATGTGTTCACCTGCTCGGATGTCCGGCCCGATAGTCGCGGGGAGCCACCGGACGGGTCAAGTAGAATATTGCCGCCAGCCCGTCGCCGCGCTTGACGCGAGCAGTCCGATGCCGCATCCATAGTCGGACGAGGTACCAGGCATGACTACGAAAAAGCGCCTACTTGTCACCAGCGCCCTGCCCTACGCCAACGGGGACATCCACATCGGCCACCTGGTGGAGTACATCCAGACCGACATCTACGTGCGGTTCCAAAAGCTTCTGGGCAGAGACGCGATCTACATGTGCGCCTCGGACACCCACGGCACGCCCATCGAGATCAAGGCGGGCCAGCTCGGCGTCACCCCCGAGGAGCTGGTCGCGAAGTACAACCGCGAGCACCTGGCCGACTTCACGAGGTTCGGGGTGGACTTCGACCTGTTCTACACGACCCACTCCCCCGAGACCGAGCACCACGCCGTGGCCATCTACCAGGGCCTGCAGAAGGCAGGGCTCATCTACACCAAGGACGTGGACCTGGTCTACTGCGA